>JAEEGH010000357.1_pt1 | contig 249345 bp, 228 predicted proteins | sample 9134181 | NCBI WGS metagenome assembly JAEEGH01 (sample SAMN16246544, study PRJNA631951) | gut metagenome | biome: gut microbiome; feature: rumen; material: DP-attached | host: Bos | place: Iran: Karaj | collected 2018-10 | reverse complement strand
CTGACCTTAGTACGAGAGGACCGGGTCGGACCAACCTCTGGCATACCGGTTGTGGCGCCAGCTGCACCGCCGGGTATCCACGTTGGGTCAGGATAAGCGCTGAAAGCATCTAAGCGCGAAGCCGTCTCCAAGATGAGTTTTCCCTTGAGGGTCGTGGGAGACTACCACGTTGATAGGCAGGATGTGTAAGGTCGGTGACGGCCTCAGCAGACCTGTACTAATAGCCCGAGAGACTTTCTCTTATAGAAAGATAACTGCCGATTGAAGCGAAATCTATCGGATGTTTCCTTGAAATATTCTCTCAAGTAACATATTGCCGCGGTTATAGCACTGAGGAACCACCTCTTCCCATTCCGAACAGAGAAGTTAAGCTCAGTCGCGCTGATGGTACTGACCTACCAGTTGGGAGAGTAAGTCGCTGCGGTTTTTTGGAAGCCCCGATCGAGTAATCGACCGGGGCTTCTTCGTTATATCCATTCTACATCAGTGAGGTCAAGTTCATTGCCGGGAAGGCCCCAGATGGGGGAGTAGAAGAACCTGTAGCCCCTGAGCTCTTCCGGAATCCTGTTAAGGAAGGAAAGCCTGGGGGCTCCGTAGTCTCCTGAACTGCCGTAAAGAGTCATTGTTTTGGCGGCATCGTCCTTATTGTACCAGCCGCCTCCATGTACCTTCACATAGCCCTTCACAAGGTCCTTGTGCTGGAATACCATTCCATACACAAAAGTTCCTGTAAGAGGGCTCTGAGGTTCTGATACCAATATGAATTTGGGATGCATGGCAAAAATCTTACGCGCTAAGGTACAAAAAAATAAGGATGTTTCCCTGAAAAATGGTATATTTGTAAGGATAAACCCTAACCTTAACCATATGCTTATCGTACTGAAGCTGTTGGGCTCAATCGCCCTTCTCATATTCGGCATGAAGGTGATGAGTGAGGCCCTCCAGAAAATGGCAGGTCCCCAGCTCCGCCACCTGCTTGGCTCCATGACCAAAAACCGTTTCTCCGGCGTTGCCACAGGTGCCCTTGTGACCGTAGCCGTACAGTCATCGGCCGCAACCACCGTTATGACGGTTTCCTTCGTGAATGCCGCTCTCCTTACCCTGAGCCAGGCAATTTCCGTGATCATGGGTGCCAATATAGGTACCACGCTGAGCGCATGGATCATGTCGGCCGGTTTCTCATTCAATGTCACAAACATTGTATGGCCGGCCTTTGTTGTGGGTATCATCCTAATCCAGCTGGGTAAGCACAGGTATATTGGAGATTTCCTCTTCGGACTGTCTTTCCTCCTCTTTGCCCTTGGCATGCTCAAAGCCACCGGCGTGGAGATGGACCTTGCCAGTAAACCCGCCGTGGTGGACTTCTTTGCAAGCTTCCAGACCAATTACGGCACTATCCTGCTGTTCCTTCTCATAGGCACCATCCTTACCGCAATGGTCCAGAGTTCCGCCGCCCTCATGGCCATCACAATGGTTCTCTGCGCCACCGGAGCCATCACCATCTATCAGGGTATTGCGCTGGTTATGGGTGAGAATATCGGCACCACCGTTACCGCAAACCTGGCGGCAATGAGCGCAAATACGCAGGCACGCCGCACGGCTATGGCGCACCTTCTGTTCAACGTCTTCGGCGTTATCTGGGTGCTCATATTCTTCTTCCCGTTTGTGAGGATGGTCTGCAGCATTGTTGGAATGGATCCTACCGCAGCGGAACAGAACGCAACGCAGCTTTCCTTTGCCCTTGCAACCTTCCATACCTGCTTCAACGTCATCAATACGGCTGTTCTCATCTGGTTCATTCCCCAGATTGAAAAGTTTGTGTGCCTTATCATCAAGCCCAAGAAGACCGACGAAGAAGACGAATTCCGCCTTCAGTATATCCGCAGCGGTATCATGAAAACTCCGGAACTTTCCGTTTTCCAGGCCCAGAAGGAGATTGCAGTGTTTGGAGAGAAGATGCAGCGTATGTTCGGCCTTGTGAAGGAGCTTTATGTTACGGCCGATGAAAAAGCCTTCGACGCCCTGTTTGAGCGCATCAAGAAGGGAGAGGAGATGAGTGACCAGATGGAGAACGAGATTGGCAAATACCTTGGAGAGGTAGGAGACGCCCACCTTTCAGATGAGACCAAGGCCAAGATCCGCGGCATGCTCCGTTCCATCAGTGAGCTTGAATCCCTTGGCGACAGCAACTTCAACCTTGCCCGTATCCTCAAGCGTAAGCGTGACCAGAAGATCACCTTCAACAATCAACTGGAAGCCGGCGTGCAGGAAATGTTCTCCCTCATTGACACTGCTCTCAACCGCATGAACCTTGCCCTGGGCGGCCACAAGGAGGATATAAGCATTGATTACTGCATGGAGGCCGAAAAAAATATCAACGCCTGCCGCAACCGTCTCAAACAGATGAACGTTGAAAAGCTTGACCACGGCGCCTACAGCTACGACGAAGGCAATATCTTCAGTGACCTCATAGGGGAGTGCGAACAAACCGGTGACTACATCATAAATGTGGCAGAATCCAGGCTTGGACCTTCTCCCACCAAAAATGCACCAGAAGCATAAATGTTAGAACTGATTTTACTGGCCCTTGCACTGGCCATGGACTGTTTCACAGTCTCTGTTGTCTGCGGGGTCATTACAGGGAAATACAAAGCCGGGCTGATGATGCGCCTGGCTTTTCTCTTTGGGCTTTTTCAGGCGCTCATGCCCTTTATCGGCTGGCTCCTTACAAGCCGTTTCTCGGCATATCTGGAGGCGGTAGACCACTGGATTGCGTTTGGTCTGCTAGCTTTTATCGGCATAGAAATGATTGCCGATGCCTTCAAGAAAGAGGAAGACAAAACCATTGACCCTTACGGGCTTAAATCCCAGCTTCTCCTTGCCGTGGCAACCAGTATAGATGCCCTTGCTATTGGTATTTCATTCGCGTGCACGGGATATAATGAGGTGTCTCAGTTATGGACTCCGCTTGCCCTTATAGGCGCCGCCTCATTTGTGATGAGTCTCATTGGCTTTGCCCTTGGAGTGCGCTTCGGGGACGTTGTCACCCGGAAGGTCAAGCCGGAAATATTCGGAGGCCTTATCCTCATAGGAATCGGCATTAAAATACTTATAGAACATACACTACAATAAACGTTTTTCCTCTTGATTCTTCTTCTCAAACTGGGATTCAGCCGGCCTGTACAACGACGCCTTCTACGGCAACGTCTACCGCAACACCCCGGAGGAATTCCTGAAACCCAGGTAGGGGTACCCGTTGTCTCAAAAGAAAAAACCCGCTCTGTCTGATGTGACCCCCAAAAGTTGGACGGTTTAACATTAGTTACGAGGCCTTAGATTGGAACAGAGCTCGGTATTGCACCGGGCTCTTTCCTTTTAGCCTCAGTTTGATTCTATCGTTGTTGTAGTACCGGATATATGTCCGGAGAGCTTTTTTGAACTGGTCGATAGAGTCCCACTCCTGCAAATATAGCAATTCATTCTTCATCAGGCCAAAGAAGTTCTCCATCATGGCGTTGTCCAGACAGTTGCCCTTTCGTGACATGCTCTGTGTTATATGCCTGTCTTCCAAGGCTTTCTGATATCGTTTATGCTGATAATGCCAGCCTTGATCCGAATGAAAGATCAGATTGCCTTGTATATCCCTTTTCTTGAAGGCCTTGTCCAGCATCGTCAGGACCATCTTTAGATCCGGGCTGGTGGAGATTACGTAGGATACTACTTCACCGTTGAACATATCCAGGATCGGTGACAAGTATAACTTTCTGTCCTTTATCTTTACCTGGGTGACATCGGTGGTCCATTTCTGATTCGGCGCCATGGCTTTGAAGTCCCTGTCAAGCACATTAGGGGCAATCTTTCCCAGCTCTCCCTTATATGAGCGATAGTGCTGCTTCTTCCGTTTGGCTTTCAGTGACATCTGCCCCATCAGTTTCTGCACGGTCTTGTGATTGATCTCCAAGCCTTCATTGCGTAGCTGTGCCGTGATGCGCCGGTATCCATATCGGCCATGATGCTTGTCGTATATCGCACGGATACGCTTCCTGACGGCTTCATAGCCATCGGGCTGTCCGAGTCGCTTGGTGTGATAATAGAACGTTGAACGAGCCATCCCCTTGAGCTCCAGAAGGAGGTCAAGGTCATGTTCCGGCCTTAGTCCTTCGATGGCTTCCGCCCAATCTCGCGCAGACGGGCTTCCCTTTCTTCGACTAAGGCCCTCACTTTTTTTAACAGAGCATTCTCGGCCCGGAGCCGCTCATTCTCATATCTGAGCCGCTCCAGTTCCGTCATCTCCTCTGGTTTCTTTTTCTTGGGCCTTCCCATATCCTTTGGTGGGCGGCCTCTACGCTTAGTCTCATACAAGGCATCATAACCAGATTCCCTCGCCATTCGCCTCCAGAACATTATCCGGTCAACGCTTACGTTGTACTTGATTGCCGCCTCGCACAAAGTTAAACAATTGTTCTCAATATCCCGCAGAACCATCTCCCGATACGATCCGTCAGAACGAATGTTTTGCTTTTTAATCAATCCTGACGGCCCATCCTGTTGATACTTTCCCCACAATACATTTAGCAGATGGTGGGATATACCATAACGAGTGGCGATGTGTTTGACGGAATAACCATCCTCAAGCAACTTCATATACTTGAGGCGGTCTTCATAAGTGTGTTTTTTGCGCATAACAAAACCCCGAAAGTTTTTTGTCTAACTTTCGGGGGTCATGTCACTACCAGGATGGTTTTTCTATTTCTATGCCGCAAACGGGGGGGGGGTAAGTTATTGTTACACAGGCGTTTATGGAATCATTTGGGAGAAGAAATAATACCAGAAGATTCTGTAAGTTATTGAGTGCCAGCGATTTGGGCTCCACCCAATCGGCATTACAAGGGAGGGGATGTGCGGAGTTTACCAAATAATACGTAACTTTGAGACGGAAATGTTTATCGGCCTATGAAAATTGAAGAAGCCATAGTGTACCTCCTGGCAAGTTCCGGGTACGGGATGCGGACGGAGCAGATTGCCCGGGAAATCAATGCCAGGGGCCTTTGTGTCCGCAGGGACGGGCAGCCGGTGACTGACAAGCAGGTGTACGCCGTTATTATGTCCCACCCGGAGACTTTCGTAAAGTCCGAGGGCAGGATAAGACTGATGATATAAACTTTTGAAACTATGCGTGCAGTGATTCAGCGGGTGGCGTCGGCGTCGGTGACAATTGAGGGGAAGGTGAAGAGTGCAATCGGCCCGGGGCTTCTGATTCTTCTTGGGGTGGGGCACGAGGACTCTCAGGAGGACATAGACTACCTTGTGAAGAAGGCGGCGGCGCTGCGGATTTTCCCGGATGAGGAGGGTGTTATGAACCGGAGCGTGGTGGAAACGGGCGGAGACATCATTGTTGTGAGCCAGTTTACGCTGATGGCTTTAACAAAAAAGGGGAATCGGCCGTCATATATAGAGGCAGCGGGGCATGAACTTGCCGTGCCTATGTATGAGAAGTTCTGCGCCGCAATGTCTGGGGCTATCGGCAAACCCGTTGGGACAGGGGAGTTTGGGGCCGATATGAAAGTGGCGCTTGTGAACGACGGCCCCGTGACAATTTGTATGGATTCAAAGAACAGATAATTGGTAATTGTTAGTAGTATGAAATTCCTTGGAAATATCTTCTGGCTGCTTCTTGGCGGAATAATCATTGCCTTCATCTACTATATGGTGGGGCTTTTAATGTGTATCACCATAGTGGGCATTCCCTTTGGCATTCAGTTGTTTAAGCTTGGAACGTATTCCCTGTGGCCGTTTGGTCACGAACTTGTTGACGGGCCCAATGAACCCGGGTGCCTCTCCACTGTGATGAACCTTATATGGATCCTTCTTGGATGGTGGGAGATTGCAGCCCTGCACCTTGTGTTCGGGCTTATCTTCTGCGTCACAATTGTGGGAATTCCGTTCGGCCTCCAGCATTTCAAGATGGCCCTTGGCAGCATTTTCCCGTTTGGAAAGCAAATACAGTAGTTTTGTTTTTATGAAAAAGATCGTTATCATTCTTGGCCTTATCGGCCTTCTACTGCCTTTTGGATGCAAAAATCAAAATAACACTGATATGAAAAACTCAGAACCCCTCAAGGAGGTTTCCGGCCGCAAGAATTTTGGCCCGGACCACGCCCTTGTTACAACGCCCCAGCCCTGCGTTATGATTGCAACCTGGGACAAAGACCATAACCCTGACGTTATGATGGCCGCCTGGGCAGGACAGTACGACTACAAGAAGATTGTGGTGTCCCTCTCCAAGCACAAGACCACTGAAAACCTTGAACTCACAGGCGCATTCACTGTTTCGTTTGCCGACGTACGTACAGTGGCGGAGTCTGACTACTTTGGCCTTGTGAGCGGCTACAAAGTGCCGGACAAGGTGGCCAGGGTTGGCTTTACGGTAACGCCCAGCCCCAATGTTGACGCTCCCATCATCAATGAGTACCCTCTCACGCTTGAATGCAAGGTGGTTAGCTGGGGAGACGGAATCCTGGTAGGGGAGGTTGTGAACCAGAGCGCCTCTGAAAGCATCCTCACAGACGGTAAGATAGACCTTGCCAAACTCCAGCCCATTGTGTTTGACGCCGCCGGAATGTGCTACCGCGCCATAGGCGAGGTTGTTGGCGGCGCCTGGAACGCCGGCAAGAAGTTTACGGAGTAGCCTGGCCGCTAACTCGTTGACACTCAGCAATTTGCCAACAGTCGGGTGCACCTGCAAGTGCACCCGATTTTACGTAATCTATTGAAGGACAATTAGTTACTGGCCAGGACGCCGCTAAGCAAGCATTGCCTCGCAGCCTTCCAGAAGGTCCTGGAAGGTCTCTTCGAAGTCTCCGGTGTACCAGGGGTCTGCTACGTCACGGCCTACACCCGTGTAGGACATCATGAGGTGTATCTTACCCTCCGGATCATTGGGTATGATGCGCCTTATGAGGCGGAGGTTGGAGCCGTCCATACAGATGATACGGTCAAAGCGGTTGTAGTCTTCCCTGGAGACCTGGCGGGCGCGTTTACCGGGGTCAAACCACACTCCGTGCTGGGTGAGACAGCGCTTTGCCGGGGGATAGATGGGGTTCCCAATCTCCTCTGTGGACACGGCTGCGGACTCAATGAAATAGAGGCCCTCCAGGCCCCTTGCTTTCACAAGGGCCTTCAGGATGAATTCGGCCATCGGGCTCCGGCAGATGTTGCCGTGGCAGACAAACAGGACTTTCATAAGTGGATGCAAAGTTAATACTTTTTACTATCTTTGCATCTTAATTGACGAAAGACTAAACCCTGAACCTGATGTTTTTTAAACTTAAACGTGGAATCATTCAAAGGGGCCTGGAGAAACGGAACAAAGAGAAGCCCTTTGATTTTGACTACGCAGAGAATTTTTCACTGGAGGGCGTCACAGACCCTCTTATAAATAATTCCTATTACTTCTCAGCCCACAGTGAGGGACTGTCATTCTATGCACGCCTTGGCAAGCGTGTGAACATGGACGAAACCTGGTTTGCGCTGTTTCTGGGCGGTAAGATGTATTCCCTTCCCGTGGAGATTTATCCGGCAGGGGAGTCTCCCATTATAGTTTCAAGGGATGGTAAGAACTGGACCATTTCCTATAAGGGAATCCTGAATGAGAAGGATGAGGTGGATTTCTCCGGCACCTTCATTCCAAAGCACCACCCCATTGATTTCACCAGCAATATGCCGGCCGTGAGAATGGCAACAGGCATTGCCAACGAGAAGTGGAGTAAGGATCTTTTTACGGAGCTTCAGAATATAAGCGGCCAGTGCCACTATGAGCAGGAGGGCATTCTGAAAGGGGAGTTTACACTCAATGGTGCTAAAACACCCTATGAACTGCCGTGCGTACGGGACCATTCCTTTGGAAAGCGTGACTGGAACTATATGAACAATCACCTGTGGCTGATGGCGGTTTCGTCAAAAACACAGTTCAATTACTCCCTGGTGTCTTATCCCGTGATAAGTGCCCTGGAAGTTGGAAACTACCGTGACGCTTCCGGAATGCACTATATGATGCAGGCCGATCTTGATCTGAATGAGGTTGGAAAGGGAGAAGTACCGTCAGAGCTGTCTTTCAATGTGATTCTGGACAGTGGCAGAACTATCCCCGTGAAGGCCACAAGGCTTGACGGAGTAACCTACCATTTTCAGGACGGGCAGTACATTCTCATTGAGAATATAGCAGAGTTCACAATAGATGGAAAAACCTGCCGAGGCATACTTGAAATAGGCTTTAACAGTGACAGCAGCCGTTTCTTTAACAAGAGAAATCTGGGAGAGATAAGAAGATGAAGATATATAACCTGGGAGAATTACCTGAAAAACTATACAGTGAGGTAGGAGGGAAAGCAAAAGGTCTTGATGAACTTTCAAGGCACGGATACACCGTTCCCGCCGGATTTGTAATTACAGATATAGACAAACTGGATGAGGAAGCCATCCTCACGGCATTTGACTCCCTTGGCACCGCCAAGGTGTCTGTCCGTTCCTCCGCCTCCAACGAGGACCAGGGCGCCGCATCAAACGCCGGTCAGTATGAAACCTACCTCTTTGTAGACCGCGCCCACCTCATAGAAAGCGTTCAGAAATGCGTGGCGTCCCTTAATGCCGCCCGCGTTAAGGATTACGCAAAGCATTTTGACCTTGAGAAGGGCCGGATGAACGTTGTGGTTCAGCAGATGATTGACAGCGAAAAGGCAGGTGTCCTTTTCACCGCCAGCCCTTCCAACGGCTCCGCAATCCTCATTGAGGCCGTCTCCGGGCAGGGGGAGAACCTTGTTTCGGGGAAGGTATCGGCCCATAGATATGAGATTTCAAGGAAGTACTACAGGGCTATCTCTGACGACCTCCTTTCTGAGGAAGAGGTCCGGCTCCTTTATGAAACAGGCAAGAAGATCAGGGCCAGTTTCAATGCCGATATGGACCTTGAATGGGCCATCGCGGGTGGAAAACTCTACCTGCTCCAGATGCGCCCCATCACCACGGAAATCATTGACATCGAGGAATTTGACAGGGACGACGACATCTCCGGCCACCTATTCACCAAAAGAAACGTAGGGGAGATGATGCCGGGGGCGGTGACTCCGCTTACGCTATCTACATCTGCCAAGGCCATAGACTACGGCATGCGATATATGCTGGCGCTGGCGGGCGTGTACAAAGATGCCAATGAAGAGACCCCTCTGAGGCTCATTTCCTCCATTTCCGGGCACCTTTTCTTTGACATGAACCTGCTTTATGCCATGCACGCTAAAGTTGGCATTGCAAATCCTCAGTCAATGAATCTCTCAATCATGGGAGAGTATCACGATTACCCGCCGGTGACCGCACCATATTCCAATGGCGTTGTGCGCGTTATCAATTCCGTGAAGTTCCTTAAATACGTCTTCTCAGGGCATGCCGCCATGGGAAAGCTTGACAGGCTCATCCCAAGGATTTCGTTTGAAGGGGAGAGTTATGCCGATCTATACGCCAGCATAGACAGGAACCTTGCCCTCCTGGACGAGAGCCTTATCTACCACTACGCTTCATCGGCCTATTCCGGGAGCGCCACAAGTACGCTCTATATGATGCTGGACAAGTACTTCCCGGATAAGAGCGAGTATCAGTCCTTCCTGTCGGGGCTCCTCAGCAACATCCCCGGAATTGAAAGTGCCGATATCCTTAAGCGCCTGCAGGAGCTTGCCCGCGAGATAAAGTCCATAGAGCCCCGTGCGGCATCTTTGAAGGCCGATGAACTTCTATCATTCATAGGGAAGCACCCTTCCGTGAGTGAGAAGTACCAGGATTTCCTCCGCGTGCACGGGCACCGCTGCATCAAGGAGGCGGAACTCAGGAACAAGCCCTGGCGGGAGGATGAGATTCCTCTTATGAACTACCTCTCAAGTATTATCGGCTCTCCCATGAATCTCACTGAGAAGGAGGAGCGGATTGATTACAGGCGGAAGTTCAGTTTTGTGAGGAATCCGCTTCTTAAGGCAGCCAGCATAATCTATGCAAAAAAGGCCCGTCAGGCCGTTGTGGACAGGGAATACACAAAGTCCAGGCTCATTGAAATCATAGACCTTTTCAAGACTCAGTATGCACGTCTTGCAGCGCTTCTGGTTGCCGCCGGGCTGCTTCCGGATGCAGATCTCATTTACTTCTTTACACATGATGAAATTGGCCGCTTGATTGGCGGAGAAGCATCCCTGGTACCTGTTGCTGTGCGCCGCAGGAAGGCCAATGCCATCCAGGAAGGGCTTTCATTTGACGACACCTATATCGGCAAGCCTGTTGCCGATGTCTTTGACGTTGAACCAGGTGAAGGTGAAATTTCCGGCGTTCCTGTTTCAAATGGCCGGTGCGAGGGAATTGTCCGCATTGTGAACTGCGCCCAGGACGCCAATGACCTGCAGAAAGGTGAGATTATGGTTGCCCGTTTCACTGATATTGGCTGGACGCCGTATTATTCAATTGTCAGCGGCCTTGTCACGGAGATAGGCTCCTCGCTGTCCCACGGCGCGGTTGTGGCGCGTGAGTACGGCCTTCCAACCATTGTAAACGTTAAGGGCGCTACAAAGGTCCTCAAAAACGGTGACCACATTGTGATGGATGCCAGCCGTGGCCGCATCACCAAAGTGGCCTGATAATTGCGGGAAAAGGGAGTATGAAAAGAATTGTTTTAATTGTTCTGGCAGTTCTTCTTGCGCTGCCTCTCTTTGCTCAGGTGGGCCGCTTCAAGAACATCAAAACCTGGTATCCCGGCTATTCCCTCAAGTTTGACACTGCAACGGGGGAGCTCTTTGCCATCCATTATGACAATGAGGCCGATATGACCTTCGAGGCCGTCGTTTCCCCAAAGCAGAGCCACAATCATCACCAGATAGGCCGATACGAATTCCGCCGTACCGGTCATATCGGCACATATCAGATCTTTGATACCTCCACCGGGGATTACATCACCGTGAAGTGGATCCCCAAGGACAGCGAGGGGAAGGATATGGGAATTGATGTGGACAGCCTCATCAACAGCGCCGGAGAAGGCATAAAGAACCTTCTGAGGCTGATGGAAGAGGGGTTGGAGAAAGCCAGGGAGAACTTCCCGGACACTCTTGTAAGAGCCTCCTAGGCTATTTCACAAACGGTTTAAGGTCCTTGGCGGCATCGGCGGCGGTGATTTTCTTTCCGCCGTTGTCAAGGTCTATGAGAATGTACTTGTCATGGCCCATGCCCAGTTCTTTCATGTATGAAAGCTGGCGGAGGCCATGACGCGTTTCTATACGCTCCACAAGATCATGGTGTTCTTCGGCGGTCATTGCATATACAATGTCCACGCAGGCCTGGTCCACGGCAAGGATATCCGTGGAGGAGAGGATTCCAACGTTGGGGGTTACCACGGGGGCCGCGGCCGTGCCTTCGCAGTCGCAGGAGACGGACATGTTGCGCATCACGTTCACGTAGGTGACATGCTTCCCAAAGTGGTCTATGGTGGCCTTGGTGCTCTCTGTCATACGCTCCATGAACTCTTCCTCAGCAATGTCCCACTGATTGGGCTGACCGGGAGTGGTATGGATCCAGGCTTTGCCCACGCGGCCATCGGCACAACCTATGCCGATATTCTTGTTGGAGCCGCCAAATCCGCCCTGGGTGTGACCCTTGAAGTGGGTGAGGGCTACCATTGAGTCATAGTTCACAAGGTGGCTTCCCACAGCCATTTTCCGGAACCACTTTCCGTCCTTTACGGGAAGGGTGAGGGTGTCATCCTCATCTATGATATCCACAGGGCAGAATGTCCAGCCGTTCACCTCAAGGGTTTTGCGGTGCAGCTCCGTGGTATAGCGGTCTCCTTTATAGTAGGTATTGGTCTCTATGATTGTGGCATCTGGGAGGTCCTTCTCAATGAGGGCCTTCACCCATTCACGGGGAATGATGTTAGGACCGTTCTGCTCTCCGGTGTGGAGTTTTACGCCCACCTTTCCGGTAATCTCTCCGCTTACTTTCTCATAGGCGGCTAGGAGGCCTTCCGGAGACAGGTTACGGGTGAAATACACCACAGCCTCTTCTCCGTCACGCTGGTCATAGGGGACATACTTGTTTCCGTCCTTAACGCCGGAATTGTTGGTGGTTCCGCAGGCTGCAAGGATGATGGCTGCTGCTGCAAGGATAGGGAGTCTTTTCATATTCTTATGTTTATCGGCTTAAAGATAAGGATTTTTTGCGTAACTTTGAAAAACTGAACCTTTGTCCATATGAGAAAACTTTACGTTCTTATAGCGGCGCTTCTTATTGCCGCACCGGTTGTAACTTCCTGCGGTACAGCTTCCAAGACCACTGAAAGCACTTCAAGCACTAATGTGGTGCGCACTCCCTCCACCGTCCGTAACCGCATCCTTTCCATGGGCCGGAGCCATCCTGAGGGCTTCACAATGGATATTCACACTATGGAAGAGCCCAAAGCTGGCATTGCCGTAGCGTATGCAGAGACAAGGGGAATGAGAGGCAACCGTGATATTTACAATGTCACCGCGCACGCCTATTCCCATGACGGCTATGTTGGCGGCTGGAAGGACAAGGAATCCGGAAACTACTACTACGAGAGCGTAAAACTGTTCCCGGAGGAAGACCTTGAGGGCGCCATGAAGTTTGCCCGTGAAAACGGTCAGAAATCCGTGTACATCCTCTCTTCTGAAACCGAAGTTCCGGTTCAGGAATAGTCCCGGTGCGGTTAGGGGTACAAAATATGTGCAGCCTAACAGCGAAAAAGGGGTGTTTTTGCGGTTAGGGGTCCAGTAGTATGGACCACTAACCGCACTTTCTATTTCAGTGAGTTGTAAATGCTGTCATTGACAGGCTCCAGCCACTCATTGGAGGCGCCTTCCTGCACATCCTTATGGTAGGTGATGTGCTGGAACCAGGAGTCTGCGGCAGCGCCGTGCCAGTGCTTTACTTCTGCGGGAACGGAGATTATGGTTCCAGGGGGCATCGGCACTGCTTCCTTGCCCCATTTCTGCAGGAGATGTGCCAGAAAAAGTCACATCACCGGCACTTTTGCCCCATTTATGCGGGTGGTGTGCCCAAAATAGTCACATCACCGGCACTTTTGCCCCATTTATGCGGGTGGTGTGCCAGAAAAAGTCACATCACCAGCACTTTTGCCCCATTTCTGCGGGTGGTGTGCCAGAAAAAGTCACATCACCAGCACTTTTGCCCCATTTCTGCGGGTGGTGTGCCAGAAAAAGTCACATCACCGGCACTTTTGGCCCATTTCTGCGGGAGATGTGCCAGAATAAGTCACATCACCAGCACTTACAGAACAAAAAGGGAAGAGCCACAATCACTAACAATGGGGATACTGCCATACAGTTTTATTTGCTAAATTTGCACTGCAAAATGAATTGAGAGATGAGAGAGTTTTTGATGTCCCTTTTGAAAGTGGTCTCAGAGATGAGCCCGTACCTGCTTCTTGGTTTTCTGATAGCGGGTATCCTGCACGTTTTTGTGCCAAAGGGATTCTATAGGAAATACCTTTCAAGGGACAATAAGTGGGCGGTTCTCTGGGCCGCGCTTCTGGGGGTTCCGCTGCCGCTATGCTCCTGTGGGGTTATCCCCACTGCAATAGGCCTTAGGAGGGAAAACGCTTCCAAAGGTGCCGTGGCGTCGTTTCTCATTGCAACGCCCCAAACGGGGATAGACTCCATCCTGGCAACGTTTTCGCTGCTAGGACTGGGCTTTGCCATTGTGCGTCCGGTGGCGGCTCTGGTGACAGGTGTCTGCGGCGGCATTCTAGTAAACAGGCTGGCAGGGAATGAAGAAGCCACATCTGAACAAAATGATTCCTGCAAGGTAGAATCCGGGAACCGCATCTGGAGGGTCCTGAAGTATTCATACTTTGAGATGATCCAGGACATTGGAGGCCGCCTTGCAATTGGTCTTCTTGTTGCCGCACTCATACAGGTGGCTATCCCGGACCAGTTTTTCCTGCAGTTTGGCAGTGAGCCTCTCCTTCAGATGCTTGTGATTCTGGTAGTAGCCGTCCCTATGTACATATGCTCCACTGGAAGTATACCTGTGGCGGCGGCGCTTATGATGAAAGGCCTCTCTCCGGGTGCCGCGCTGGTAATGCTTATGGCGGGACCGGCGGTAAACCTGGCGTCAATCCTTGTGGTCCGTAAGGCCCTTGGAAGCCGTTTTACGTGGATTTACCTTGGCACAATAGTGGCGTTCTCCATTGGCTTCGGGCTTGTCATCAATGCTATCGGCCTCAAAGTTCCGGAAGCTGCGGGAATAGCTTCCTGCTGCGCCGCGGAGGCTTTTCCCGGCACTTTCAAACTAATTTGCGCGGCCGTTCTCACAATTCTTATTATCTTTGCTCTTACTATGAAACTTTTTGAACGCTTTAAAGCTAAGGCTCAGGACCCTGATACCGCTGTCTATACAGTTGAAGGGATGCACTGCAGCCACTGCGAGGCCGCCGTCTGCCGCGCCGTGGAGGATGTTCCCGGCGTGGAGGAAGCCAAGGCCAGTGCCTCCAGAAAAAGCCTTACCATCAAAGGCCCCGCAAAAGCGGAAGACATCCGCGCCGCCGTAGAAAAGGCCGGATACACCTTCAAAGGATAGACGTGCTACTGAAAAAGCGCATATCGGCCCTTCTTATGCTGGCAGTAATCCTGCCGGCGGTTCTGATTGCGCCTTTTCATCATCATCACACGCCGCTTCTGCAGGAAGACGCAAACTGTCATTCCTGCGCCCAGCATCAGCCGCACCAGGGCCATCTGAACCCCGGCGCCGGCACCGATGAATGCCTTATATGCCAACTCCTGGGGCAGCAGTATGTGCCCTCGGAAGGCATCACGGTATGCTTCAATGCTGCCGTTTCCGCGCCGTCTCCGGAAGATTCTCCCAAAGACGCCGCATCTCCAGTCCATAACCCTTCATCCCCCCGTGCCCCGCCCGTTTCATTCTGTATCTAGTTATTAATCCTTAAAAACTGAATCAGAATGAAAATGAAGACAATTATTGCATTGTCGCTGCTCCCTTTTTGTGTAGCAGCGGCGGCTCAGGAGAGCCATCAGGACTCCACGGATGTATTCTTTAAACACCTGGAGCTCAAGGAAATAGTAGTTACCGGCCTTGCAGGGGAGGCAAAGATGAAGGAAATGAGCGCGCCGGTTTCCGTAATCCGTCCGTCGGAATTAAAGGCATCTTCCGGCGGTAACATAATAAACATAATATCAAGGGAACCCGGCATCAGTGAAATCACAACTGGCGGCGGAATTTCCAAACCCGTGATCCGCGGAATGGGCTACAACCGCGTTGTGGTTGTGAGTGACGGCATCCGCCAGGAGGGCCAGCAGTGGGGCGACGAGCACGGCATTGAAGTGGACGGCGCCGGCGTCCATTCCGTTGAAATCCTGAAGGGCCCGGCATCCCTGATGTACGGCTCCGACGCCCTTGCCGGCATCATCATCTTCCACCCGGAGCCCGTGCGCGGCCCGGGAGAGTTTGGCGGAAGCGCAGAGGCGGAGTACCAGACCAATAACGGCCTTGCAGCCTATTCCCTTGCCGCAGACGGTAATGTGAAGGGCTGGATTATCGGGGGCCGATTCTCCGACAAATACGCCCGCGCCTACTCCAACGCCTCCAACGGCCCCGTGGCAAATTCCGGGTTCCGGCAGCGGGCGGCATCGGCCTTAATAGGTAAAAATGGCCGATGGGGATACTCCAGGCTGCGTTTCTCCTACTTCCACCTCACCCCCGGAATGATAGAAGGGGAGGGCGACAACTATGGCTATATGCCCACTCTTCCCTTCCAGCAGGTGCGCCATTACAAGGCAGTGCTGGATAACACCATCCATCTTGGCCCAGGAAACCTCAAGGTGCTCCTTGGCTGGCAGCAGAACCGCCGTCAGGAGTTTGAGGAGAGTGCATCAGAGCCCGGCCTTGACTTCAAACTTAACACCCTGAACTACGACATCCGCTGGCAGGGGAGCCTCTGGGAAGGCTGGAAAACCGCATTTGGCGTAGCTGGAATGGGGCAGAGGAGCAGCAACCTTGGCGACGAATACCTCATTCCCGCATACAGCCTCTTTGACGCCGGCATCTTTGCAACCGCCTCAAAAACCCTTGGGGAATGGACCCTTTCCGGTGGCCTGCGGGCCGATATCCGCTCTCTCCACAGCGAAGCCCTTGAAGGCAGGTTTGAGGATTTCAGCCGCACTTTTCCCGGCATCAGCGCCAGCCTTGGAGCGGTGCGACAGCTTGGGGAACACTTCACTCTGAGAGCAAATGTGGCCCGCGGGTTCCGCGCTCCCAATCTTTCGGAACTTGGCTCAAACGGTGAGCATGAAGGGACCTTCCGCTTTGAGGTTGGAAACAGGGACCTTAAGCCGGAATACAGCCTCCAGGGTGATCTGGGAGTGGATTTCACTTCCAATTATGTATCCGTCCAGGCGGCCCTTTTTGCAAGCCGCGTGGACAATTACATCTTTGCGGCAAGAAACGGAGCCGTCTCCGATGAAGGCCTCCCGGTTTATGCCTTCCGCAGCGGCCTTGCCCACCTTGCGGGCGGTGAAGTGGGGATAGACGTCCACCCCATCCATCAGCTGCATCTTAGCAGCGCATTCTCCTACGTCTATGCCCGTGAGGCTTCCGGAGACTTCCTGCCGCTTATACCGGCACCGCGCCTTTTTTCTGAGATCAAGTGGGAGATTACCCACGGCCAGCATGTCTTCAACAATGCTTTCCTGTCCCTTAATCTTGACTGGAATATGCCCCAGAACCACTTCTACGCCAAGGATGGCACGGAGACAGCAACGCCCGGGTACCTCCTTCTTGGAGCATCGGCCGGAACGGATGTGGTGATTGCGGGAAAGACACGTTTCTCCATTTACGTGATTGGCTCCAATCTCACGGACACCGTCTACGCCCCGCACCTTAGCCGCCTGAAGGACATCGGCATATTCAATATTGGCCGGAACGTCACCTTTAAATTGGTGGTGCCGTTTTAACCACCTAAAATGATTATATTTGTAAAACTAATCAGTTCTTAAGATGGAAGAGATGAAACAGATAGACCTTGCTGCCTGGACCAAAGTTGGAGAAGGCGGAAACGGCTCCACGTATGAGAATCCCCAGGAGCCCGATGTAATCCTGAAGGTGAACAAACCCAGGATGAATAAGCTTCCCGTCATAGAGCATGAGTACAATGTGTCTAAAGCCGTAGAAAGTGTAGGGCTTCTTACGCCCAGGATGCTGGAGATTGTGAAGGTGGGGGATTACTACGGCACCATCTCTGAGCGCGTAAAGAACAAGCAATCCCTGTCCCGGATATGCCACGATGATCCTTCCCGTATTGAAGAAATGGCCCGGGTGCTGTCTGCAGAAGGTAAGAAACTCTTCTCCACGCCTTGTCCCAAGGACCGTTTTCCAAGCCGTAAAGAGCAGCTTTTGAGTGTCATAGACAAGGTCAAGTTCCTCTCCTGCAAGAGCAGGCAAATGGTGCGTGCCTTTGCCGCCACAATCAAGGAAAATGAAGGCTGCGTTCACGGAGACTTCCAGTCCGGCAACCTGATAGCATCTGACGGAAAATACTACTGGATAGACCTTGACCGTTTTGCCCACGGAGACCCCATGTTCGATATCGGCCATCTTTTCCAGATTTGTAAAGTGTATGCCCCCATGAAGCAGGTACAGGAGATATTCCACATGAATGAAGAGCAGTTGCACCGTTTCTGGGATGCTTTTGCCGATGATTATGCCGGGAAGGATAGGCGTATGGAATTTGACGCCCTTGCTGGCAAATATGCTCTTCTGGACCTTGTTGTCCGCGTTAATTTCAGCCGCCCCACATTTGTGGAGAATTTATTTTTCGGCATAATTGCGCATCGTATCATTAAGCAGTATTACAAATGAGAAAATCACGTATAGCCCTTTTATTATCAGCTATGACAATCTCTTTATCGGCATACGCCCAGCAGTTCCTTCCGGTCAGAAGTATAGTTAACGCCCGTGACCTGGGCGGCTACACAGTACAGGACGGAAGAGTTGTCCGTGACAGCGTCCTGATCAGGGCCGCGCATCTTGCCGAGGCCTCAGAAGATGACATAGCATATCTTGAATCTCTCCCTGTCGCGAAGATTGTCGATTTCCGGAAGATTGAGGAAAAACGCGGAAAGGAGGACCTTAAGGTTCCCGGGGCCGATAATATCGTCCTTCCCATAGATGCCAGCGGCAATGCTTCGGCCCAGGCTTCTGAAGAGGAGATGAAAAAGGTCAAACGCGGAAAAAAGTTCGATATAAAGAAGATAATTGTTTTCTTGGCTTTCAACGACAAAGCCAAGGCCGTGGCAAGGGAGATGTATCCCACGCTGTTTTTCGACCCCGATTGCCAGAGGCAGTTTGCAAAGTTTTTCCGCCACGTCATCACAACGGAAAACGGTGCCGTCCTCTACCACTGCACGCAGGGGAAGGACCGCACAGGAGTGGCATCGGCCCTTCTGCTGGCGGCTCTTGGCGCAGACCGTGAGACAATCGTGGCCGATTTCGACGCCACCAACCGCGTATATGAGGCCGATGTACGTAAGTACTCCCGCCGCGTTGAACGCCTTGGCGGCAAGGAGGAGGAGATTGGTGTTGTGAAAGCCTTCCTTGGCTGCAACACGGACAATTTTGTGAAGGCCCTGGACCGTATTGACGCTGAGTACGGCTCCATTGATTCATACCTTGAGAATGTCCTTGGAGTTACCCACGAGGACAGGGAAATTCTCAAAGCCAGATACCTGAAATAACCTTTACAAAAGATTTACTGTTTAGATATATGAACTCAGACACAATCATTTCCCCGGTAGACGGGCTAAAACTCTCACTCATCTATTCAGAGCCCGCAGAAGCCCCAAAGGGCATTGTCCAGATTGCACACGGAATGTGCGAGCACAAGGAAAGGTATATTCCGCTCATGGAGTACCTGTGCCAGAACGGTTATGCCGTTGTGTGCCATGACCACAGGGGCCACGGCGCTTCCGTGAAATCCCCTGAAGACCTTGGTTTTATGGGTAAAGGCGGCTGGCTGGCCATGGTGGATGACACCAGGGAAGTGACTCTCTGGGCAAAGAAGAAGTGGCCGGGAATCCCGCTCACTCTCTTTGGGCACAGTATGGGATCCATGGTGGTGCGCTCATACGCCAAGCGCTATGACAGCCTCATAGACAGCCTAATTGTGTGCGGCTGCCCGTCCGACAATCCCGCAAAGGGTGCGGGCATCCTTCTGGCAAAGGTTATAGGCCGTATAAAAGGATGGCGTTTCAGGCCCTCGATCCTTCAGAAAATGTCATTTGGCGCCTACAACAAGCCGTTTGAGAAGGAGGGCTGGCCCGCCGCCTGGGTGTGCTCAGACCCTGATATCCTCAAGGCCTACCACGCAGATCCCCTGTGTCAGTTTGTGTTCACCGCCGACGGCTTCCTGAACCTTCTTCTCCTTATGAAGGACTGCTACTCAACAGACTGGAAAACCCTCCGCTCCAGCCTTCCCGTTCATTTCATCTCCGGGGCCGATGACCCCTGCCGCGTAAACGACAAAGCCCTTCAGAACGCCGTCCAGGCCATGAAGGACCGTGGCTATGAGAATGTATCGCTGAAGGTTTACCCCGGCCTCAGGCATGAAATCCATAACGAGACCGCACACGCTGAGGTTTGGGCCGATATCCTCTCATACCTGGCATAATGAAAACACTGTACGGCTGGCTATTTGCGCTGCTTCTGAGCTTTGCTTCTCTGTTTACCCTTGAAGCAAAGGAATTCGACATCCGCGGCCCCCAGGGAGGTATCTCCTATACGGTCACAGTCCCGGAAGGGCTCAATCCTGAAACTGACAAATGCCCCATAGTAATCCTCATGCACGGCATCTTCTCCAGCAAGGACTACAACCCCATGCCCACGCTGGCAAAGGGGCTTGCAAAGGCCGGGATTGCCTCCATCCGCTTTGATTTTGGCGGCCACGGAAAGAGCGAGGGGAAGAAGCAGTATATGACAATAGAGAAGGAGATTACCGATGCAATGGCCATCTATGAGTACGCAAAATCCCTTCCTTATGTGAGTGAAATAGGCTTTCTGGGTCATTCTCAGGGCGGCGTGGTTGCCTCTATGACAGCCGGCCGCCTTGCCGTGGCCCATGATGAGCCGGATGCCCTGGTCCTTCTTGCCCCCGGATCTGTAATCAAGGAAGCCTGCCAGGGAGGGAAGTTCTTCAATGCCCGCTTCGATCCCAAGGACCCGCCGGAGTTCATCCGCTGCTGGGGGATGTACAAACTGGGGCGGGAGTACCTCCTCAGTACCCAGGAACTGGATATTTTCGGGACTGCATCGGCCTATGACGGAGATGTTCTCATCCTTCACGGCACAAGGGACGGCATTGTCCCTCTATGGTGCAGCGAGCGCTACAAGGAAACCTACGGAGACAATGCCACGCTGAAACTCATTGACGGAGAGAACCACACCATAACCCGCCGCCGCAGCCAGGTGGTTTTAGAGGTGGTGGAATTCTTCAGAGAGTGCCTTGGCGCTATTTAAGTTTTCTGATAACCCTGCAGGGATTTCCGGCCGCAACAACGTTTGCAGGGATGTCCCTGGTAACAACTGAGCCTGCACCAATTGTGGTATTGTCACCTATGGTCACCCCGGGAAGGATGGTCACGCTTCCGCCAATCCAGACGCTGTTACCAATTGTTACGGGCTCGGCCCATTCCCGCCGGCTGTTGCGCTCTTCAGGGTCCGTACTGTGGCAAGCCGTATAGATACTCACATTGGGGCCGATAAAACAGTCGTCCCCGATTGTCACAGCGGCCTCATCCAATACCGTGAAATTGAAGTTTGCAAAGAATCTTTTGCCAACGCTGATCTGCTTTCCGTAGTCGCAGTAGAACGGCTGGTTGATGCAGATGTTATCATCTCCTATATGCCCCAGCAGGTCCTTCAGTATGGCACGAAGTTCCTCCTGATTGGAAGGCGGCAGGGAGTTGTATCTATGAATCACATCCTTTGTGGCGTTCAGTTCCCTCAGCAGCTGCAGATCCACAGCCGAGTAGGGAAGTCCGGATTGCATCAGTTCTTTTTCTGTCATAATACCCCCACGCTAGGACAGGAGTTTCTTGACGATGGTGGAGATTGTGCGGCCATCGGACTGGCCGGCAAGGGCCTTGTTGGCTGCGCCCATTACCTTGCCCATATCCTTGATGGACGTGGCGCCAACTGCCGCGATGATTTCCCTGACTTTTGCTTCTACTTCGGCCTCAGAGAGCTGTTTGGGCAGGTATTTCTCCATTACGGAGGCTTCGGAAAGTTCGTTGTCGGCCAGTTCCTGACGGCCGGCGGCTACAAACTGTTCCGCGGCTTCCTTGCGCTGCTTCACAAGCTTCTGGATCATTTTCTGGATATCTGCATCCGTGACTTCCTTGGAGCCGCCCTCAGAGGTTTTGAAGAGCAGGATCTCTCCCTTGATGGCGCGGGTGGCGTTCATGGCCACAGTATCCTTGGCCTTCATTGCGGCCTTGATGTCTTCCTGAATCTGTTGTTCGAGTGTCATATTGCGTGTAATAATTTATTCCAGTCCATTTTCAATTTCCTTCTCAACGTACTCCCGGCTGGTGGGTATGATGACCTTTATTTCAGCAATGAGACTGGCCGATGACCGGTCAAGCTCAATCTGGCCCACGAAGGGGCAGGGGAGGTTCTGCTCATTGAAGTCCTCGTACCAGTCCAGCTGCGTGCGGGGGATATAGCCAAGCAGTTTGCCGTCACTACGGATTACGGCCTGCGCCCGGGCATCATGCACATTGGACGGTTCCGGTTTAACTATGCCTACAACCCTGCCGCAGTCATACACCGTACAGTGGTATCTGAGACCTGTGATGTCGAAGGTTTCCGTATTCTCTTCAAGGTCATCGGAGTAGTCTATGGTATCAAGGAACTGAAGATCCATCTCCTCTTCTTCAGGGAACTGCTCATCCACCACGTCTGGCTGGGACGGCACTGAATTCCACCCGTCCTGTGCCTCCTTGATGGCGTTTTTCACTACATCCCTGGCCATTCCCATCACTTCACCAAAGAGTTTCAGCGGTTCATCGGCACCTTTCTTTGCATCACCTATTGCAGCCTCTATCTCGCCGAGAATCTGGTCCTTGAGCGATTGCCCTGAGGAAGGTTTCTTCTCTGCCTTTGGCTGTTCCTTCTTTGGTTCCGTCTTGGGAGGAACGGAACTGAAATGCGCCTTGGGGGCTTCCTTCTGATAATGATTCTGCTGTGGCTTTTTCTGCCCTTTTTCGGCTTTATTGTACGAACGGTCGTGGTCGTCCCAGAATATCAGGAACAACGCCACGGCAACTATGATTCCAAGAATAGCGTAAAACATACCGCTAATATAGTCATTTTTAACGACTAATTAAGCGCCTTTACGAAACTCTCCGGAAGACAAACATTGTCAAGACCCACGGCCTCACTGAACAGCGGGGCTATCTCTTTGTCCCGGAAGCCGGCGATGCCGCAGCCGATGCGGGTGACATAGAAAAAGAGTTCCGGGTGCTCCCTGGCAAAGGCGATAAAATCATCCACATAGGGCTTGATGGTCTCTACGCCGCCCTGCATTGTGGGTATGGCATAGCTCTGCCCCCGCAGCCCCACGCCGCATCCCATCACGGCGCCAAACTGCCTGAAGGCAACATATGCCGCGCCACCGCCATGCATGCCTGCAAGGTTGGAGCCGAACACGAATATTTCATCGGACTTAAGCCCTGTGATACGCTCCGGCGTGAACTCCGGACGCTCTATTCCACTATATGTTCTCATATTGCAGACGAAGGTACGAAGAATTCCCGGAAAAGCCGCAGAAAACCTACGGCTCAGTGACAACGTTCTCATGGCTGTTATTGCAGAAGGTAAAAGCACCTTTCACCAGGAGCACCAGAGCTCCGACATAAATAGCAACGGAAATGACAATCTCTAACATGGCTCAATTCATTTAACTTCTGCAAAGCTAAAGCCAGGTTGAGCCAAACCGCTGCGCAAGCTCAAATTAATACGGAATTTTCCGTAACTTCGTAGCATAAGTGCCACGCATCATCTTTCATATCGACGTGAACAGCGCCTTTGTCAGTTGGCTGGGAGCCAAGCTGGTGAGGGAAGGCAAGCCGGATATCAGGCTTGTTCCGTCGGTTGTGTCCGGTGACCCAAATGACCGGCGTAGCATAGTAACTGCCGCCTCCATCCCCGCCAAGAAACTGGGAATACGTGTCCCGGAGCCGGTCTCAATGGCGCTCAGAAAGTGTCCTGACCTTATAATTATGAGAGGGGACTGGGAGTGGTACAAGCAGTGCTCGGAGGGTTTTATCGGCATTTGCCGAAGCTATTCTCCCATCCTGCAGCAGTTCTCAATTGATGAGTGTTTCATCGATATGAGCCTTCGCTGCACGCCGGAAAATGCCGTGGCTGTGGCAACGAAACTGAAGGACCAGATCAGGAACACGCTGGGCTTCACGGTGAATGTCGGCATCGGCTCAAATAAACTCCTTGCGAAGATGGCCTCGGACTTCGAGAAGCCGGACAAGGTGCATACGCTTTGGGCCGATGATGTTCCCTCCAAAATGTGGCCTCTGCCAGTGAGGGACCTCCTGTGGGTAGGGAAGAAGACGGAGGAGCGGCTGGTGGCGTATGGAATCAGGACCATCGGCCAACTGGCGGCAATCGGCATGGGCTCTCTGACCCGGCTGGTGGGTCAGAAGTTCGCCGTGCAGTTGCACGAGAACGCCAACGGGCGGGACGATTCCCCTGTTGAGACTGAGATTGCCGAGGCCAAGAGTTACAGCGCCGAGCGTACGTTCCAGACGGATCTGGTGAATCCCAAGGATATCGACAGGGCCCTTTTCAACGTGGCATGCATCGTGGCACACCGCATACGCCGGGACGATTTCCGCACTTCCTGCGTGTCTATGTTCGTCAAGTACAAAGACTTCACGGTGGCTCAGAAGCAGACCACCCTTGAGCAGCCGTCAGATGTCACTGCCATCATCCTGAATGCCGCCCGCAAGATGCTTCCGGAGATCTGGGACGGCGTTACGCCCATCCGGCAGGTTGGCCTTGGAGTTTCGCGCCTGACGCACGAATCGGCCGTCCAGATGTCCCTGTTCGAGGACCCCAGAATGGAGTACTACCGCGAATGGGACCGCCAGTTTGACGAGGACCGTGCGCGATATGAGGATGCCAGAATGCTGGCGTACGAGCGGAAGGCCGCGCCGCATAAGGACGACACGCTGGCCTTCCGCTACCCGGATGGGGAGCAGGCTCTTGCCGCCGCAAAGAAAGCCGTCAAGGACCATCCTTCATACCGCTTCCATCGGCAGCAGTTGGAGGACGGGACTGACTGCTTCGAGGTTGTGGAAGGAAGCAAGGTCATTGAAAGGCATATTAAAGCTCAATAATAGAAAACCAATACTCAAATACCGTTATGCCACAGCTCATAACTTTCAACAACGAACTTATAAGGATCAACCCGGCCAATAACCGCATTGAATACTCCACAAACCGCGGCCTCTCCTGGATATCCCGCTATTCAGGCAGCAGTTGCGGCACGTTCCGTGACCTGGTTCCTTATAACGGGAAGATTGTAGCCATTACAGATAAAGGCGTGTACTATTCCTCTAACAAGGGACTCAGCTGGATATCCAAAAATACAACTTCCCAGGCCAAGACCTTCATTGCCATTCAGGATGCCGGCAGGGAACTGCTGGCCCAGACAAATGACGGTCACCTGTACTATTCCACCAACGAGGGATTATCCTGGATAAGGCGGAGGTAAACGCTAATGGACCACCTTCCTCTCAGTGACATCCCCATGCTGGTCTCCACCATCAACTTCCTTCTGAGGGACCAGATCTTCGACAACCTGGACCAGATCTGCTACTGCTTCAACGTGGAGCGCGAGGAGATGGACCGGCTGCTGGCCAGCCAGGGCTATGCCTATCAGGAACATCTTAATTGCGTGAAATGAAGGCCGATAAGAACACCATAGAGCAGGCCTACGCCTTCTTCCACCAGAAGCTGAAAGTCTATGAACATTCCACTTCCGAACGTGAGATGGATCATATTGAGGACACCATAGCGGACTACGCAAACTCCATGTCCAAGGATCTATTCAACGAACTCTCACAGGGAAATCCGGCCTTTCTACACGAGCACTCCACCTTCCAGGATGACCTGACAAAGGCAGTGCTTATGATGGAGAGTTGGATAGGTGAGGCCGCCACATTAACGAAATAAGGCCGCTTTTCAGCGACCTTTTGTGGAGCATAGGAGAATCGAACTCCTGACCTTTTGAATGCCATTCAAACGCTCTACCAACTGAGCTAATACCCCGTTTTTCCTTTTGGGATTGCAAATGTAATGCAATTTTTTGAATTAGCAAAAACTTTTGCCGTTTTTTTCATTGTAACACGAGTATGCAGAGGCAATTGTTTATCCCAACAAATATGATTATATTTGTATGCTATTATGAAAATTGTTGCAGATACCAATATACCGTTCCTGAAAGGGGTCCTGGAACCCTATGCGGAAGTAGTCTATATGGACGGCAGGTCCATTAATCGTGAGGCAATGATGGATGCCGACGCTATCGTCATCCGCACCCGCACCCGTTGCTGTGAGGAAACACTCAGCGGCACAAAGGTCAAAATGATTGCAAGCGCCACTATCGGCACTGATCACATAGACCTCCAGTGGTGCCATGAGAACGGAATCGAGGTCCGTAACGCCGAAGGCTGCAATGCCGGCGCCGTTGCCAACTACATCTTTTCCGCAATGTACGCCGTCACTTCCAGGCGCGCCATCAAGATGGAAGACGCAGTCCTGGGCATAGTGGGCGTAGGAAATGTGGGCAGGAAGGTAGAGCATATGGCCCGGACCCTCGGCCTCAAAGTCCTTCTCAATGACCCTCCAAGGGCAGCCCTGGAAGGGGAGGAAGGCTTTGTGGACATTGACACCCTCCTCAGTGAGGCCACAATCATTTCCATTCATGTTCCCCTGGACAACACCACCCAGGGTATGTGCAATGACGCCTTCTTTGAGAAGATGCGCCCCGGCACCATTTTCATAAACGCCTCCCGCGGGGAAGTGGTGGATGAGGCGGCCCTCCTGAGGGCCCGTCCCAAGCTTGGCGCCCTTGTCCTTGACACCTGGTGCAATGAGCCCAATGTGAGCCAGATCCTCATAGACGCCTGCGACATAGCAACGCCCCACATTGCCGGCTACTCCTATCAGGGCAAGCAAAACGGTACCGCAATGGCCGTACAGGCAATTGCAAGACACTTTGGTTTCAAGGACCTGGAATTCTTCAGCCCCGCTATGGAAGATGCCCTCATGCCCAAGGTCATAAACGTGAAAGGCAAAACACAGGGAGAGATTGCAGCGGCCGTGCAGTACAATTATCCCATCTTCACGGACGATTTCCTTTTCCGCGTAAACCCGTCCAACTTTGAGAAACTCCGCAGCGAGTATAACTACAGAAGAGAATTTTATTTTGAACCATAACACTATGCTAAACCAGAAAGACATCCTCCAGATTGAGGAACGCGGCGCCACCGTTGCAGGCGTCAAAGATCAGATTGAGCATTTCAAGACAGGTTTTCCCTGGATGAAGATCGTTGGCCCCGCAACCCCCGAGCGCGGCATCAAGGTGCTTGACAAAGATGCAGTAGCCAAGGCCGTGGGGTACTACAAAAAGGCCGATATAAAAGGCAAGAGCAAATTCGTTCCCGCCTCCGGTGCAGCCTCCCGTATGTTCAAGGACCAGTTCAGCGGCCTTGCAAAGCTTGAGGCAGGGGAGGATCTCCCTTCAGACGCCCCCGGTTACAAGCTGGCTGCCAAAATCAAGGATTTCGCCTTCTACACACCTGAACTCTTTGGGGAGCCGGCCGATACAAAGGAATACAGGCTCAAGGCCCTGAAGGCCCTCCTCAAGGAAGAAGGCCTTGCCTACGGCAGCAAGCCAAAGGGCGTCCTCAAGTTCCACCGCTATCCTCAGGAAGTTCGCACCGCAATCGCAGAGCACCTTGTGGAAGCCCAGGAATACATGCGTAACGCAGACGGCACCTGCAACCTTACCGTCACTATCTCTCCGGAGCACCAGGCTCTGTTCGAGCAGGCTATCGGAGAGGTAAAATCGGCCTATGAGAAGCGCTACGGCGTAAAGTACAACATCCATTTCACCTTCCAGGACAAGGCCACAGACACCCTTGCCGTGGATATGGAGAACAAGCCTTTCCGTAAGGCCGATGGATCCCTCCTTTTCCGCCCTGCCGGTCACGGCGCCCTTATCTACAACCTAAATAAGGTAGAGGATGAACTTGTAAGCATAAAGAACATAGACAATGTTGCACATGAGAAGCTCCTGCCCGTCACCGCAGAGTACAAGCAGGTGCTCATGGGCGTCGCTCTCCAGTTAAGGGACAAGGTATTTGACTACCTCCGTAAACTGGACGCAGACCCTTCAGTGCAGCTTTGCAATGAGATAGAGAACTTCCTTGACAAGGAACTCTGCATTCAGATGCCCCTTGCCCATGGTGAGGCCGACAGAATCCAGATGCTCCGTGAAAAGCTCAACCGCCCCATCCGCGTATGCGGCATGGTAAAGAACGAGGGTGAACCCGGCGGCGGCCCCTACATCATCGCCGGCAAGGACGGCTGCACCAGCCTCCAGATCCTGGAAAGCGTCCAGATCAACAAGGAGGATGCAGGTGCCATGGCCGCAATGTCACACGCCACTCACTTCAACCCCGTAGACCTTGTGTGCTGCCTCAGGGATTATAAGGGAGGGAAGTTCAACCTCCTTGAGCACGTGGACCCTCAGGCAGGATTCATCAGCTCCAAGAGCTTCGAAGGCCGTGAACTCAAGGCCCTGGAACTTCCTGGCCTATGGAACGGCTCCATGAGCGACTGGAACACCCTCTTTGTGGAAGTTCCCGTAGAAACATTCAACCCCGTAAAAGTAGTACTGGATTTACTTAGACCCGCACATCAAGCATGAAAGAAGCAATAGCCGGAACGTTGGAGTCCGGAGATATTATGGTAAAAATCGGCCCTGGAAAGGGGCTGGAAGTTCAGCTGCAGAGCTCCGTGGAGGCGCAGTTCGGAAGGCAGATAAGGGCTCTGATTTCAGAGACCCTTGAAGGCCTTGGAATTAAGGACGCCCATGTGGACGCCATAGACAAGGGTGCACTTGACTGCACCATAAGGGCCCGCGTCACCGCAGCGGCGGTACGTGCAACAGGAAAGGACGTATGGAAAGACTGAGGAGAACAATGATGTTCGTTCCGGGCAATAATCCCGGAATGATGGCCGATGCCCATATCTACGGCCCCGACAGCATTATGCTGGACCTTGAAGACTCCGTGACTATGGCAGAGAAAGACGCTGCGCGCCTTCTGGTGCACAATGCCCTCAAATCCATAGATTACGGCACCACGGAAATGGTTGTCCGCATTAATCCTCTTAACACTCCCTACGGCAAAAAGGACGTAGAGGCAGTGGTAAAGGCTGGTGTGGACGTAATACGTATGCCCAAGACGGAGACTGCCGATGAAGTCCGTGAACTTGAGGCCGAAATCCTCAAGGTGGAGGAAGAGATTGGCGCCGTTGGCCGCACCCAGATCATGGCCGCCATTGAAAGCGCCCTTGGTATTGTGAACGCATATGCCATTGCAACGGCCTCAAAGCGCATGATGGGCATCGCCCTTGGCGCAGAGGACTACAGCGCAAACCTCAAGACCAACCGCACTTCCGGCGGCGCTGAGCTTCTCCTTGCCCGTGAGCAGATAGTTGTTGCCGCACGTGCCGCAGGCATTGCCTGTTTTGACACTGTGTACTCCAATCTGGACGACATGGAAACCTTCCGTAAGGAGGTTGAGCTTATCAAAACCCTTGGCTTTGACGGGAAATCCATCATCAATCCCCGCCAGATTGAGGTTGTGAATGAGGTGTTCACGCCCACTGAGAAGGAGATCAACAAGGCCCGCGCCGTTGTTGCCGCCATCAAGGAGGCTCAGGCAAAGGGTTCCGGTGTAATTGCCGTGAACGGCAAGATGGTAGACCGTCCGGTGGTCCTGAGGGCAGAGCGTACAATTGCCCTGGCCGTCGCTGCCGGTGTTATTTCTGAGGAGGAAGTGCTATGAGAAATTCAAAGGTAGTATCCCTTGAAGAGGCCATCCGCCGGAGCGGCCTCAAGGATGGTCAGACCATCTCTTTCCACCACCATTTCCGTGGCGGAGACAAGGTTGTGAACATGGTTGTGGATAAGCTTGCCCAGATGGGGTTCAAGGACCTCAAACTGGCAGCTTCCAGCCTCTCAGATGTCCATAAGCCTCTTATTGAGCATATCAAAAACGGCGTTATCACCGGAATCTCCACTTCCGGACTCAGGGGAGAACTGGCCGATGCCATCTCCCACGGCCTCCTCCCGGAGCCTGTTGTATTCCGCTCTCACGGAGGCCGCGGCAGCGCAATCGCAAAAGGGGAGCTGAGGATTGATGTGGCTTTCCTTGGCGCTTCATCGGCCGATGAACTTGGCAATGCAACCGGACACGGAGAGAAAAGCGTCTGCGGCTCCCTGGGCTATGCCCTTCCGGACGCCCGCTACGCAAAGCACGTGGTTGTGCTCACCGATGACCTTGTGGAATATCCCAATATGCCTCAGTCCATTTCTGCCGCAGACGTAGAATCAGTGGTGGTTGTGGAAAGCGTTGGAGACAGCTCCAAGATTTCTTCCGGAGCAATCCGAGATTCCAAGAATCCCCGTGATATTCTCCTTGCCAAACAGGCTGCTAAAGTGATAATTAACTCTGGTTACTTCAAGGATGGCTTCAGCATTCAGACCGGTACCGGCGGTGCTTCCCTAGCTGCCGTGAAGTATATCCGTGAGGAAATGATCGCACGCGGAATCAAGGCCAGCTTTGCCCTTGGCGGAATCACCGCCCATATGGTGAAGCTCCATGAGGAAGGCCTTATCGGCAAGCTCATAGACGTCCAGTCCTTTGACAAGGTTGCGGCGGAGTCCATCCACAATGACCCTCTGCACCAGGAAGTATCGGCCGTGGAATATGCTTCCGGAGAACATCTTGGAAGCGCCACCCACGCCCTGGATATCGTAATCCTGAGCGCCCTGGAGGTTGACACCCAGTTCAACGTGAACGTGCTTGTGGGCAGTGACGGCATTATCCGCGGCGCCATTGGCGGCCATCAGGATACCGCCGCCGACAGCGCCCTCAGCATAATCGTATGCCCGCTTCTTCGCGGCCGCATACCTTGCGTGGTGCCAAAGGTTACCACCCTCATCACTCCCGGAAAGAGCGTGGACGTAGTGGTAACGGAGTACGGCATAGCCGTGAATCCCGCCCGCCCGGAGATTGCAGAAAAGCTTAAGGAAGCCGGCCTCAAGGTGGTAGATATTAAGGACCTTGCTGCAAAGGCGTCTTCAATTATCGGCACGCCTGATCCTCTTCCTTTCGGGGACAAGGTTGTTGGCGTAGTCATGAACCGTGACGGCTCCGTGCTGGACAAGATCTATAACATCAAGTAGTGATAACACTTCAGGAACTCCTGGATAGCCGTGACAGAAGGGCCCGTCGTCAGGGAGAACTGCTTTCTCAGTTCCCCGGACGGGCACTTTTATGCCTTACGGTGCAACTTCCAGGGCCTGAAAAGAGAAATGCCTTATCCCTAAAGATTGCCCGCGCAGGGGTGGAGGCCATAAAGAAGCGCTTCAATCCTGTTTTCCAGGAAACAAATGACCTTGAAACCGGTTTTGAGGGCTTTTTTGTAATTGACGGGCAGCCGCTGGAAGTGAAAAGAGCAGCGGCAGAACTGGAGGACACCCATCCTCTGGGCCGATTGATGGACCTTGACGTGATAGGCCCGGAAGGGCCCATCGGGAGGGCCGATATCGGCCTTGCGGAAAGGCGGTGCCTCATTTGTGAAAAGCCTGCCCGGTACTGTATGAGGGCGGGAAGCCATACTCAGGATGAGCTTATGGTAAAAATTAAACAGTTAGTCAGTAGTTATGAGTGAACACAAAAAACTTACGCAGGAACAGATAGACCTTCTTGTGAGCCGCGGATGCCGCGCTGAAGACTGGGGCACTGTCTATTGCACGGACCCTCAGTCCCTAAATTATGTACGTGGAGTCCGATTTTCAGGAACAGTGAAATTTGGCACTTTCACAGAGGTCTTCACCCTCCCCGGAGGCATCAGGAAGCACTCCGGCCTCAGGGAATGCACCCTCCACAATGTTACCGTGGGGGACGACTCCCTTATTGAGAATGTCACCAATTACGTTGCCAATTATGATATCGGCTCTCATACATACATTGAGAACGTAGACCTTCTTCTGAATGAGGATCCCAGCGCTTTTGGCAATGGCGTGGAGGTGTCTGTCCTCAATGAGACCGGCGGCCGCGAGGTAAAGATCTACGACCGCATGAGCGCCCAGATAGCCTATGTCCTTGCCATGTACCGCCACAGGCCGGTCCTCATCAAGAAGATCAACGACATGATTGAGGAGTATGCTGCCTCCCAGGTATCTGAGAGGGGACGCATAGGTGATTACGTCTCCATCCGCAACACCCGCCACATCAACGGCGTGAGGATAGGGGACTACGCGGTCATAAGCGGCGCCAGCCGTCTCCGCAACGGTACTGTGCATTCCAACAAGTATGCTCCTGTTACCATTGCGCACGGGGTTATTGCCGATGATTTCATCATCTGCAGCGGTTCCCATGTGGCCGATAACACCACCCTGGAGCGTTGTTTCGTGGGACAGGCATGCCATCTTGGACATGGCTACAGCGCCTCGGATTCCCTGTTTTTCAGCAACTGCCAGGGAGAGAACGGCGAGGCCTGCGCCATCTTCGCGGGGCCCTTCACGGTTACCCACCACAAGAGCACGCTCCTGATTGCCGGTATGTTCTCATTCATGAACGCAGGCAGCGGCTCCAACCAGAGTAACCATATGTATAAGCTTGGCCCCATCCACCAGGGTATCCTGGAGCGCGGCGCCAAGACAGCCTCAGATTCTTACATCCTCTGGCCTTCCCGCGTAGGCGCCTTCTCCCTTGTGATGGGCCGCCACGTAACCCACTCAGACACATCCCATCTGCCGTTCTCATACCTCATAGAACAGCAGAACACCACGTATCTGGTGCCCGGAGTGAATCTCCGCAGCGTAGGTACGGTCCGCGACGCCCAGAAATGGCCAAAGCGTGACAGCCGCAAGGACCCTGACCGCCTGGACTGCATCAATTACAACCTCCTGAGCCCCTACACCATCCAGAAGATGTTCAAGGGCATAAAACTCCTTAACAACCTTCAGTACTCTTCCGGTGAACTGTCCGACATATATTCCTACCACAGCACCAAAATCCGCAACTCATCCCTCCGGAACGGCATCCGCTATTATCAGGTTGCCATCACAAAGTTCCTTGGGAACTCCATTATCAAGAGGCTGGAAAAGCTGCCTGCAGGTGCTTCTGACAAGGAAATCCAGGAGGCCCTGAAGCCCACCTGTCCAATCGGCCAGGGAATTTGGGCCGATCTTAGCGGCCTCATTGCCCCCAGGGATGCCATCAAGGATATCATAGAGCGTGTGGAGAGGGGAGAGATGACTCTACAGAGCCTTTTCGACGCCTTCCAGAACCTCCACGCCTGGTACTACGACGCAGAGTGGACCTGGGCCTATGACAAGTACGAGGAGTTCTTCGGATACCCGCTTGAAAGCATTACGGCTGCACAGGTGATAGACATAGTGGAGCGCTGGAAATCGGCGGTTATCGGCCTTGACAGGGAGCTCTACGAGGACGCCCGCAAGGAATTCAACCTTGCCTCAATGACCGGTTTCGGGGCCGATGGCGACCGAGAGATCAAGGAGCGTGACTTCTCCGAGGTCCGCGGCGACTTCGAGTCCAATTCCTTCGTCACCGCCGTCCTTGAGCATATCAAGGTGAAGGAAGCCCTTGGAAATGAACTGATTGAACGCCTTAAGAGATAGATGCAGGAAAATGGTCTCATACAGGAACTGCCTCTAAGCGTTCCTTTCTTCCGTAAACAGGTGGAAACTTTCCTCCGGGAAAGCGGCCTCCGTATGGAAGAACTGGACCATTATTATGCCTTCACGTCCCCGGACGGCTCCATCCTTGCCGGCGCCGGGATCAAGGCCGATATCATAAAGTGCGTTGCCGTGGCCCCTTCTGCCCGTTCAGAAGGCTTTATGCTGCCTCTACTGTCCCGGATTGTCTCCGAAGCAGCTGCTAAGGGCATCCTGAATCTCAAGGTGTTCACTAAGCCTGAGAATCAGGAGATTTTTGAAAGCATTGGGTTCAAGGTACTGGCCAGTGCACCCAAGGCTATCCTCATGGAGAATGGCCGGGGCCTGGAGAAGTACTGTGAGTACCTCTACGGCATTTGCCATGCCTCCGGCAGTGAAAAATTATTTTTCGGGACGGTGCCCGAAAAACCAATTTTCCACTGCCAACGCAAGCCCGACGCACGCAAATGCGGCGTCATTGTAATGAACGCCAATCCCTTTACCCTGGGGCACAAATACCTCATTGAGAAGGCCCTGGAGCAGGTAGACCGCCTCTTCGTGATCCCCGTAAAGGAAGACGCCTCCGCCTTCCCGTACTCAGAGCGCCTTGCAATGATAAGAGCGCACGCAGATGCCCGTATCACGGTGCTGGAGGGGTCAGACTATTGTATTTCGGCAGCAACGTTCCCTACGTATTTCCTGAAGGACCTCTCTGATGCAGCTGAGACGCAGATGACCCTGGACATTGACCTCTTTGAGAGGCACATCATGCCGGCTCTTGGTGCCACCGTGCGCTTTGTGGGTTCCGAACCCCTGGACCCTCTCACAGCCCGGTACAATGCCCTCATGCATAACGCTGTGGTCATTCCACGATTGAATGCCATATCGGCCTCACGGGTCCGGGCAGCAATCGAGGCGGGGGACTATGCATCGGCCGCGGCACTGTGCCCGGTCACAACGCATCCGTATCTTCTGGCGGCGTTGGCGGAAAGGGCTCTTCTTCTGGAACTGAATACTCCTATGAAGCCTGGCCTGGTGGGTCCGGACGGTCCCGGAGCGCACAAGGACATGGACTATGACACTATGCTCAGGGGAATTAAGGCCCTGAGGCCGTTCTGGTCCAGGATGGCCATGGCTTCAGGCCCGGATGAACTCCGAGAACTTGGAATTGAGGCGGAGAAGGCTATGCTTTCTGCAACGTGCGGGGTGAACACCCACCGCGGGGCCATTTTCTGCCTTGGAATTGCTCTTAATGCTGCAGAGGCGTGGAGGCAACAGATTGATATTCAGGAGCTTATGCAAAAACGTCTGCCTGAAATAGCCCAGACGATTTTTGATAATCAATTGATAAACAACAATATAGCTCCACGGCGCAAAGGTGTCAAAGATGCCCGTGCTATGGCGCTTGACGGCTACAGTGACCTTTTCACGGACTGGCTGCCGTTTTACAGAGAGGCGGAGCAGGACGCCCTGCAGATGACTCTGCTCCGGATTATGTCCACGCTGGACGACACCTGCGTCATTAAGCGTGTTGGCTATGACCGGGCTCAAGATGTGAAACGTGAAGCAGCAGCCCTTCTGGCATCTGCTCAGCCATCGGCCGAAGAAAATTATTTTTCGGGACGGTGCCCGAAAAACCAATTTTCTCCGGCCAACGCCAGCTCATCGCTCGCAGATGCCCTGAAAGATATGTGTATCCGCTATGCCCAGGAGGGGATTTCTCCGGGTGGGGCGGCGGATATGCTTGCATTGACAATATTTTTTGATTCTATTATATGATAACACTGAACCCTAACGGAGTATATCTCCTTGACGGAAAAACTTTGAGTGAGACCGCGCCCTTAAGCAAAGACGAGGCCCGTGAGAACACTATCGCTTATCAGATTCTCCGTGCACATGACGTGAACGGATCCAAAGGTGACAAACTGCACATCCGCTTTGACGCCATGGTGTCCCATGACATCACGTACGTGGGCATTATCCAGACTGCACGTGCAAGCGGCCTTAAGGAATTCCCCCTGCCGTATGCAATGACCAACTGCCACAACTCCCTGTGCGCAGTGGGCGGAACTATCAACGAGGACGACCACGTGTTTGGCCTAAGTGCCGCAAAGAAATATGGTGGCATCTATGTTCCTGCAAACCAGGCGGTTATCCACCAGTATGCACGTGAAGCCCTTACGGCTTGCGGCAATATGATCCTTGGATCCGACTCCCACACCCGCTACGGTTCCCTTGGCAATATGGGCGTAGGTGAAGGCGGCGGGGAGCTTGTGAAACAGCTCCTTAAGAACACCTGGGACATCAATGCCCCTGAGGTTGTCCTTGTGTGGCTGGAGGGTAAGCCCAGAAGGGGTATCGGCCCTCACGATGTTGCAATCTCCCTTGTTAAGGCCGTGTTTGAGAGCGGTTTCGTGAAGAACAAGGTGCTGGAATTTGCCGGCCCCGGCGTGAATGAACTGCCCATCGATTTCCGTAACGGAATTGATGTGATGACCACCGAGACCACCTGCCTCAGCTCCATCTGGATCACTGACGATGAGGTGAAGAATTACTTTGAGATGCACGGCCGTCCGGAGGCTTACAAGGAACTGAAACCAGGCGCCGTTGCATACTACGATTCCATGGTAACAATAGACCTCAGCACCCAGGAGAGCATGATTGCACTTCCTTATCATCCCTCCAACGCCGTTTCCATCCATGAGCTGCAGGAGAACCCTGAGAAGGTCCTGAAGGCCATCGAGGAAGACACCGTAAAGCGTTTTGGAGACAAGGTGCATCCTGACCTTATGAGTAAAATCCGTGACGGTAAGGTGTGGGCCGATCAAGGCATCATTGCAGGCTGCTCCGGCGGCACTTATGATAACCTGAGTGAGGCTGCAACTATCCTCCGCGGTAAGTCTATCGGCAATGATTACTTCACCATGAGCGCCTATCCCCAGAGCACTCCCGTGTATCTTGCCACCACTCGTAACCACATTGCAGAGGAACTCCTTGAGGCCGGCGTAGTTATCAAGCCTGCCTTCTGCGGTCCTTGCTTCGGTGCCGGCGACGTCCCTTCAAACAACGGTCTCTCCATCCGTCACACCACCCGCAATTTCCCCAACAGAGAGGGCTCCAAACCCGGTCAGGGCCAGATTTCAATGGTGGCGCTCATGGATGCCAGAAGCATTGCCGCAACCGCAGCAAACGGCGGAGTAATCACCGCTGCTACGGATATTGAATATAATGACGACCACAAGCCCTACAGCTTCGACGGCCGCATCTATGAGAAGCGCATCTACAACGGATTTGGCCACGCTCTCCCGGAAACCGAGCTCCGCTACGGACCCAATATCAAGGACTGGCCCGCAATGCCCGCAATGCAGGAGAACATGATGCTGGAACTTGCCGCCGTTATCCACGATCCTGTGACCACAACGGACGAGCTAATCCCTTCAGGTGAAACTTCAAGTTACCGCTCCAATCCTCTTAAGCTCAGCGAGTTTGCCCTGAGCCGCCGCGTCCCTGAATATGTGGGTATCAGCAAGCGCATCCAGGCCGATGACCGTAACCGCCGCGCCGGCGTTGTGAGCGAAGACCTCCGCAGGGCCCTCATGGTAGCAGGAGCATCGGCCGAGAATACCTCTCTTGGTTCCTGCGTATTTGCAAACAAGCCCGGAGACGGCAGTGCCCGTGAGCAGGCCGCTTCCTGCCAGAAGGTCCTTGGCGGAGACGCCAACATCTGCTACGAGTACGCCACAAAGCGTTACCGCTCCAACTGCATCAACTGGGGAATCGTTCCTTTCACAATTGACAAGGACACTCCCTTTGAATATGAGACGGGGGATTACGTGTTTGTTCCCGGAATCCGCAAGGCCATCCTTGGAGGCGAAGAGCAGGCCGAAGCACGCGTCATTACAAAGAATGGCCGATGCATCCCCATCCTCCTTCACTTTGAGAACCTCACGCCCGAAGAAAGGGAAATCCTTGCCGACGGCTGCCTTATGAATTACTACAAAAACCGCATATAAAATACTATGGAAAAAAAGATTAAAATGACAACTCCGCTCGTCGAAATGGACGGCGACGAGATGACAAGAATCCTTTGGAAAATGATCAAGGATGAGCTCATCCTTCCCTTCGTTGACCTTAAGACAGAGTACTACGACCTTGGTCTCCCGTACCGTGACAAGACCTCCGACCAGGTTACAATTGACTCTGCCAACGCAACAAAGCGCCTTGGCGTTGCAGTAAAATGCGCCACCATCACGCCCAACGTCCAGAGGATGAGCGAATACAACCTTCACCAGATGTGGAAGAGCCCCAACGGCACCATCCGTGCAATGCTTGACGGCACCGTGTTCCGCACACCTATCACCATCCCTTCAATCCACCCCGCAGTGAAGTTCTGGAAAAAGCCCATCACCATTGCCCGTCACGCCTACGGCGACGTTTACCGCGATGTTGAGATCCAGACCACTGAACCCGGCGTTGCAAAACTTGTGTTTGAAGGCGCTTCCGGTCAGAGAATTGAGGAAGTTATCCACGAGTTTGCAGGCCCCGGCGTCATTGAGGGTATGCACAACACGGATAAATCCATTGCCAGCTTTGCCCACTCCTGCTTCAAGTATGCCCTTGACGTGAAGGAGAACCTGTGGTTCGCTACCAAGGACACCATCTCCAAGAAGTATGACGGAAGGTTCAAGGCTATCTTCGAGGAAATCTATGAGAAAGAGTACAAGGAGAAGTTCGAGGCCGCCGGAATTGAGTATTTCTACACCCTCATCGATGACGCCGTTGCGCGTGTGATGCGTTCAGAAGGCGGATTCATCTGGGCCTGCAAGAACTACGACGGAGATGTCATGAGTGACATGGTCTCCACCGCATTCGGTTCCCTGGCCATGATGACTTCAGTCCTTGTGAGCCCGGACGGCAAGTACGAGTACGAGGCCGCTCACGGCACCGTTACCCGTCACTACTACAAATATCTGAAGGGAGAAGAGACTTCCACCAACCCCATGGCAACAATCTTTGCCTGGAGCGGCGCTTTCCGCAAGAGGGGAGAGATGGATAATCTTCCGGAACTTATCAATTACGCCAACCAGCTGGAACAGGCCTGCTTTGACACCCTGAACGAAGGCCTTGAGACCAAGGACCTTGTGAACCTCTCAGAGGGTATCACCCCCAAGGGCCTTACCTCACTGCAGTTCCTTCAGGAAATCAGAAAACGCCTTGAAGCCCGCCTTGGGGCATAGGTGCCGTGGAAACAAACGCCTGATTTACAGCGTGTTATGCAAAAACGTCTAGGAAAAAACTCCTAGACGTTTTTGCATAAATAATTCACACTCAACAAGTTAGTCCCACGCGCAACTTCTAATATTCTCTGCCATTTCATGTGCCAGCCTTGCCCTGGCTTCGTGAGAGTACCACGCGATGTGCGGAGTAAGGATCAGGCGCTCCGGGTGCTGCATACGGAGGAACGGATGATCCTCCGGGATGGGTTCACGAACGTATACGTCTATGCCGGCTCCGGCAATGAGGCCTTCGTCAAGGGCCTTTGCAAGATCTTCCTCCACGGCAATGCCGCCGCGGCCGGTATTGACAAGGTATGCCGTGCGCTTCATCTTCCTGAACTCTTCTAGGCCGATAAGCCCCGCCGTGCGCTCATTATAGGGTGCGTGGATGGAGATAACATCGGCCTTCTCCAGCAACTCATCAAGTGAGACTGAAGGATAGTCCTTGCAGTGGGAAGTGCCTGATGTTGAATAATATATGACATTCATCCCAAAGGCTTTGCCAATTGCGGCAACCTTCTGGCCGATAGATCCCATTCCTATGATCCCAAGTGTCTTTCCGGCTATTTCCGTGAAAGGATGGCGATAGTCTACATGCACCACATTTTTGCTGTACTGCCCGCTGCGGACAAACTCATTGTAATGGAACGCGCGGCCGGATAGATTCAAAATGTGCATCCAGGCCGTCTGGGCTACGGAATCAGTGGAATAACCGGCAACATTCTTAACCAGTACGCCGCGCTGCTCACAAAGCCCCACATCAATATTATTTATGCCGGTTCCGGCTTCACATATTAGCTTCAATTTAGGAGCGGCATAAAGGAAAGCCTTGTCTACAATTACCTTATTAAGGCACGCTACATCTGCATCCCTGACTCTTTCACGGGCCTCCTCAGCAGTTGAACTTGGGTATACAGTAAGCTCTCCAAGCGAAGCCATCTCATCCAGGGAGGCATCTCCCATTGTTATTGCATCCAGAAATACAATTTTCATAACCGGCCGTATTTTAGAAATGTATGCAAACTTACGCAAATTTTTGTATATTTACGTCTTGAAAATGAAAACTGTAAAAGAAATACTAGCCGCAATTGATGAAAAAGCCCCTTATTCCATGGTGGTTGAAGCCTCCGTCAGGGACTATTGCGTGCTTGCCCTTGAGTTCCTGCGGGGGAAGGCGGATTTCGGCCGGTATTTCCAGTCCCGTCTCCCGGATCCCATACCTTCGCTGGAAAAGGAAGTATCGGCCCCCCAATATGCCTCAGAGCGCTATGCGGCCCAGTTTTACGCGCCTTCAGATGAAGCCCGCCTGGCCGATGCCATTGCCGATGTATCCTTTGCCCAGAGCCAGCGCCTTACCCTCACAACGCCCGCTACTCCTCAGGCCGATGACCGTGAGCGTGCCTGTGTCTATATTGTGGCAGTCTATACGCTTTTTGCCCTTACGCTTCATCAGCGCACGGACTTTGCCGTATTGTTCCTTGAATCCTGGGCCAATTTCAATGCCTTTGCAAGCGCCCGCACCATCCGCAAGCACTATGACCGCAGTTGGCACAGCCGCTATGAAGGACTGTTCTATCCGCTAGGATAAACAAATTATTACTTTTTAGCGTGCTTCTGGCGCCATTTGTCCGGTGATAAACCGGTGATTTCCGTAAATTGACGGAAGAAATTGCTGCGGTCCTGGACACCAACCATACGGGCAATCTGGGATGACGACATTTCCGGCTCTTCTATGAGCAGTCTCTTTGCATCTTCAATCCTGAGGGAAGTGCGCCAGGCGCGGAAATCCATCCCCAGGGAGTTGATGCAGTAGCGGTGCAGCTTTACGGAAGAAGTGCCAATATTATCTGCAGCCTCCTGAAGAGTACGATGCGGAAGGCGATAGCCTTTTGCCCTGACCCACTGCTGAACCAGAACGCCCACTTCACGTGCTTCTGAGGCCGATATCGGCCTGGCCATTGGAGACACGCGTCCGTCAGGATAGGAAGAAGCAGCCTGCTCCTTTTTACGGAACAGGCCCTTCACTTTAGAGATGATATTCTTCTTACCAGCCAAGGACGTAAGCGAAGATAAGAGGTGCTACGATTGTTGCATCGCTTTCTACGATAAACCTTGGTGTATCAGGAGCAAGCTTGCCCCAGGTGATCTTCTCATTGGGGACAGCGCCTGAATATGAACCGTAGCTGGTGGTGGAGTCTGAGATCTGGCAGAAATATGCCCAGAGGGGAGTGCCCTCCCATCCAAGATCCTGCTCCATCATGGGAACGCAGCAGATGGGGAAGTCACCGGCGGTGCCGCCGCCAATCTGGAAGAAGCCAACTCCGGGAGCGTTCTTCTTGTACCAGTCTACAAGGAACATCATTACTTCCACGCCCTGGATGACCATGTGGGGATCATACTCACCGCGAATTACATGGGCGGTGAAGATGTTACCGGTGGTGCAGTCTTCCCAAGCGGGGCAGATGATGGGGATATTCTTCTCACAAGCTGCAACAACCCAGCTGTCCTTGGGATCAATCTCATAGTACTGCTCAAGGACGCCACTTCTGATCATCTGATAGATGAACTCATAGGGGAGGTAACGCTTGCCTTCTGCCTTTGCCTTGTCCCAAACCTCTACAAGGTGCTTCTCCAGACGGCGGAAAGCCTCTTCTTCCGGGATACAGGTGTCTGTAACGCGGTTGTAGTGGTTGTCAAGGAGTTCCTGCTCCTGCTGGGGAGTGAGGTCACGATAACCGGGAACCCTGTAATAATGGCTGTGTGCCACAAGGTTCATGATATCCTCTTCAAGGTTGTTGGCGCTGCAGCATACAAATGCAATCTTGTCCTGACGGATCATCTCTGCAAGAGTAAGGCCCAGTTCTGCGGTGGACATGGCACCTGCCATAGCCAGAAACATCTTGCCACCCTTGTTCAGGAGGTCTTCATAAGCCTTTGCTGCGTCTACCAGCGCTGCGGAATTGAAGTGACGGTAATTGTGGGTAATAAACTGTGAAATAGGACCCTTTTCCATTTTATTTGTTGTTTTTAAGTTCTTTCGTTTTCAAACGTACAAATTTACGCAATTTTTTCAGTAAATTTGCAAACTTTAAATAAAGAATGAATCTGTTTCCCAACATAGAGAAGGCTTACACCAAAGATAACCTTCCTGCCCGCGATGCCCAAAGGCTCGCCCAGTTCATCGCATTTGGTCCCATAGTATTCCAGGCAAGCCGCCTTATGCTGAAGTTTGGCATTCTGGAGGCCCTGAGGGACAATCCTTTAACTCTTGAAGAGGTGGCAGGGAAGGCCGGCATAAGCATGTATGCTGCCAAGGTTCTCCTTGAAGCATCCCTTTCTATCGGCACGGTTATTATTGACACTGCAACTGACAGGTACAGTATCACCAAAACCGGATGGTTCCTCCTTACAGACCCTTCCACACGCGTAAACATTGACTTCAATCACGATGTGAATTATGAAGGCTTCTTCCACCTTGAGGAAGCCCTGAAGGAAGGCCGCCCGGCAGGTCTTGACCACTTTGGTCCCTGGCCCACAATATATGAGGGCCTGTCATCACTGCCTCCGCAGGTTCAGAAGAGCTGGTTTGGTTTTGATCACTTCTACTCAGACCATTCTTTCCTGCAGGCCCTGGAATTAATCTTCTCATTCAAGCCACTGAAGATAATGGACGTAGGAGGCAATACCGGCCGCTTTGCCCAGCGCGCAGTGGCATATAATGAGGACGTGAAGGTTACCATAGTGGACCTTCCACAGCAGATAGCCCTCATGAGAAAGGCAGTAGCCGGGATGCCCGGGGAGGAAAGGATAGATGCCAGGCCCATGAATCTTCTTGACAGGAGTAATGAATTCCCCACGGACGTCAATCCGGACATTATCTGGATGAGTCAGTTCCTGGACTGCTTTGCAGAGGATGAGATTGTCTCTATCCTGAGCCGCGCAAGGAAGATTATGAAGCCGGGGGCAAGGCTCCTTGTAATGGAAACCTTCTGGGACCGCCAGAAATATGAGCCTGCATCCTTCTGCCTTACTATGACCAGCCTCTATTTCACGGCTATGGCAAACGGCAACTCAAAGATGTACCACTCGGACGATATGATACGTCTTGTGCGTGAAGCAGGCCTTGAGGTTGAAGCCATCCATGACGGGCTTGGACAGGGACACAGCATTCTTGTATGTAAAACCTTAAACAAACAGTAGTTATGAGTATCGAAGAGATTAATGAGAAGGTTAAAAACTTCCTTGTGGAAGACCTTGAAATTGAAGAAGAGAAGATTGAAGGCGGCGCACGCCTCAAGGAAGACCTTGGGATTGACTCCCTGGAAGTAGTGGACGTAGTTGTACTGGTGGAAGACCAGTTTGGATATAAGATGAAGCCCGAGGATTTCAAGGAGCTCATCACCCTGGACCAGTTCACTAAGTTCATTCAGGATCACGTTGCCTAATACGGAGCATAGCGCCTGGACGGGAAAGACAGACGGTACGCCCTGGATGCAGAGAGCTCTCATCAGGCTGTACCGCATACTGCCATTATGGCTCCTGTACGGCGTAATGGCCCTTGTAATCCCTTTCTACATCCTGTTTGACGGCAAGGGACGCCTCGCATCCTGGCGTTTCTTCCGCAAGAGGATGGGCTACGGCCGCTTTGGAAGCGCCTTCCACGTATACCTTAATATGTTCAATATGGGCATGGTGGTGCTTGACAGGTTTGCCGCTTATGCCGGCAAGAAGTTCAATGTGGAGCGTGAGGACAGCGGTCTTTACCAGCTTTACTGCAGCGGTAAGGACGGCTTTGTAATCCTCAGTTCACATATCGGCAACTACGAGATGGCCGGTTACACGCTCCTGAGCCCCAAGCACATGAACGTGCTTGTGTACGCCGGAGAAACCGCCACCGTGATGGCCAACAGGGAGCGCATGTTTGAGGACTGCAACGTTACGATGGTCCCGGTAAGCGATGACATGTCCCACCTTTTCAAGCTCAACAATGCGCTTGCGCAAGGTGAGGTTGCGTCTCTTCCCGCAGACCGCGTCTTTGGCTCTTCCAAGGCCGTCAGATGCAGTTTTCTTGGGGCCGATGCTTCCTTCCCAGCTGGGCCTTTCACCCTTGTTCATTCCAGGGAAGTGAGCGCGCTGGCTGTCTTCTGCATCAAGACTGGCATGAAGAGTTATAAGGTAATCCTCCAACCAGTGGATGGAGGAAACATCAAAGAACTTGCGCAGGCATTTGCAAAGGAAGTGGAATCCGTGGTAAGGCGGTGGCCGGACCAATGGTACAATTTTTACGATTTTTGGGCATAGATGAAGCCTTTTGAAGATATAGACATGGATCTGCTGCTGCCCCAGCAGCCGCCTTTCCGCTTTGTGGACAGACTCCTGTCATACACGGAGGAAGTCACAGTGGTGCACCTTACCGTTGGCTCCGGACATATGCTTATGGATGGGGAAGAGCTAAGCGCGGCAGGGCTCCTGGAGCATATGGCCCAGGCAAGCGCCGCCCGCTCCGGGTATCGCCAGCGCTTCGTGCTGAATCTCCCGGTATCCATCGGTTATATCGGCCAGGTAAAGAAATACTCTATCACAAGGCTTCCCAAAAAGGGAGAGGAGCTCACCACCACCGTGCACCTGGTGCAGGACTTCTTCAATGTTTCAATGACGGATATTGAGGTTAGGGTAGGGGAAGAACTCATTGCCAAGGCATCATTAAAATCAGCGCAGGCATCTTAGTGACAAAGGTTTATTGCATAGGAGAAGGGCTTGTAACCCCGCTTGGGAACACCTTAGAGGAGGTGTTTGAAGCGGCGCGTGAGGGCCGAAGCCGCCGCTTGTTTAACAAAAGCGGCTTCCCTGGCGCGTCATTCTTTGAAACCATAGCCATAGAGGCTGCCAGAAAGGCTATTCAGGGCATTGATTTAACGCCCCGCACCGGCCTTGTCCTTTCCACCACAAAAGGAAATGTAGAGCATATCGGCAAGGCCGATATCTCCCTTGCCGCCAGCGCCCGCAATATTGCAGATGCAATCGGCATAAAAACCTCTCCCATCGTGGTTTCCAACGCATGCATTTCCGGCATTGCAGCCCTCCTTCAGGGCATAAGGATGATCAGGAGCGGGGAGTATGATAATGTGGTAGTTGTTGGCGCAGAGGTCCATTCACACTTTATCCACAGCGGTTTTGAGTGCCTTAAAGCCCTCTCTCCGGAGCCCTGCAGGCCGTTTGACAAAGACCGCCAGGGGCTTAATCTTGGAGAAGCCGCTGCAGCTATTGTATTATCGGCCAAGGAAGGCCCCTGGGAAATATCTGACGGCGTTATACGCAACGACGCCAATCACATCTCAGGCCCGTCACGCACCGGAGAAGGCTCCTACAAATGCCTCCGCTACGTGATGGACGGCATTGATAAGGAGGATATCGCCTTTATCAGCGTCCACGGCACTGCAACGCCTTACAACGATGAAATGGAATCCATCGCGCTTCACCGCGCCGGGCTTTCGGATGTGCCCATAAATGCCCTCAAAGGCGTTTTCGGCCACACCCTTGGCGCTGCCGGAATACTTGAGGCAATTGTCTCCATGGCCGCATTTGACAAGGGGATTGTCCTCCCCACCAAGGGTTTCCATGAGATGGGAGTCACATACCCCGTTAATATATCAGCTCAGGAAAGGCCCGCAAAAGGGAAACTCTTTATCAAGCTCCTTTCCGGCTTTGGGGGAGTTAACGGAGCCATGGTCTTCAGAAAAGGAGGTGCCCTATGAAAGCAGTGAGCATCCCTTCCGGCGCCAGCCTTACCGCTCTCTACAGGGAGCTGGTGGGTAATTATCCCAAATTCTTCAAGATGGACACCCTCTCTAAGCTGGGCTTCCTTCTTACGGAGATGCTGGTTAAGGATGAGCCGGCCCGATTCACCCCCCGCGAGGACCGCGCAGTGCTTGTTTTCAGCCGTAACGGCTGCCTTGCAAATGACCTCAATTACGCAAAGAGCATGGAGGATTTTCCGTCCCCGGCGCTCTTTGTATATACGCTTCCAAACATTGTTGCCGGAGAGATTTCCATAAGGAATAAATATGAGGGAGAGACATCGGCATACGTTTTGGAGAAATATGACCGGCCGCTCATTGACGCCATTGTGCGCCAGGCGTTTCAGGACAGGATAACCCGTGACGCCATTGTGGCCTGGATAGACTGCCCCTCAGACTCTGAGTGGACGGCCATGGCATGGATAGGAACTAAATAAGAAATATGGAAAATTTGATTACAGAGCTCAAGCTCAAGATTATTGATTCACTGAATCTGGACGGCATGACTCCGGAGGATATAGACAATGATGCCCCTCTCTTCGGAGACGACGGCCTTGGCCTTGATTCAATTGACGTCCTTGAGCTCATAGTGCTCATGGAAAAGAATTACGGTATCCGTCTGGATTCCCCTTCAAAAGGCAAGGAGGTTTTCCGCAGCGTAGCCGTTATGGCGCAGTATATTGCCGATAACAGGACTAAGTAGGTGGCAGGAAGGCTTGTCATAACCGGCGCCGGCGTTGTAAGCGCCCTTGGCTGCGGCAAGGCCGTGAGCCTTCAGGCGCTGCGCTCCTGCCGCAGCGGCATAGCTCCTGTAAAGTACCTCAAAGGCGGCCCTGAAGGGCTTCCGGTAGGGGAGGTTCCGCTCTCCAACGAGGAGATGGCGGCCCTTGCCGGCGTTCCGCTTTCCATGGCCTCCAACTGGCCCAGGACCACCCTTATGTCCATCCTGGCGCTCCAGGAAGCGCTATCTCAGGCTTTCATAGAGACTCCCGGGAGTAACAGGCTTTCTTCCGTGAAAAAAACTCCAGAAAGCCTCTCCCTTGCGGATATCCCAGTCATAGGAGGGACTACTGTTGGGGGAATGGATATTACGGAGAGGATTTATCCAAGGGTGTCGGCGCTTCATAGCTGCGGCGCGTCAACGGATCTGGCAGTGGAGTTCCTTGGCGGGGCAAAGTTTGCCACAACGCTTTCCACAGCCTGTTCATCGGCCACAAATGCCATCATTTACGGGGCAAATCTTATCCGCAGCGGTAAGTTCCAGTGCGTGGTGTGTGGCGGCAGCGAAAGTCTTTCCGCCTATCATTTCCATGGCTTTAATTCCCTCATGATCCTGGATAAGGAGCCCTGCAGGCCGTTTGACGCCACAAGGGCTGGCCTTAATCTTGGCGAGGGAGCGGCCTATCTTGTGCTGGAAACGGAGGAAAGTGCGCTCCGGCGTGGAGTAAAGCCCATTGCGGTTCTAAGCGGCTGGGGAAATGCCTGCGACGCTTTCCACCAGACTGCTTCTTCTCCTGACGGGGAGGGTGCTTTCCTTGCTATGAGAAAGGCGCTTGAAATGGCTGGACTTGATGTATCGGCCATAGATTATGTCAATGCGCATGGCACCGGAACGCCCAACAATGATGCCTCTGAAAGTGCTGCAATCAGGCGTATCTTCGGGGAGAGTCTCCCTCCGGTTTCTTCCACAAAATCCTTTACTGGGCATACCACAAGCGCATCAGGCTCCATTAAGGCTGTGTTCTGCTTGCTTGCCCTTGAGAATGGTTTTGTGCCACAGCAACTTAACTGGAGCACGCCGGATCCCTCCTGCATAGTGCCCCAGACTGAACCTCTCCAGAAAGAGCTTAGGCACATCCTATGCAATGCCTTCGGCTTTGGCGGCAATGATTCTTCTATTATCCTGTCGGCCTATGATGCGTAATGTAAAAATACTCTCCATAGTATCCCTTGGGAAGGAAGACCCTGACTTCAAGGAGGTTATCCCTCCCATGGAGGCACGCCGTATGGGAAGGCTCCTCAAAAGGGCTCTCTGGTGCTCTGTAAAGGCTCTTGAGAAGGCACAGATCAAGTGTCCTGATGCCATTATCACGGCTACGGATTATGGCTGCATGGAAAACTCGGAATTCTTCCTAAACGGGATCCTTGGCATAGAAGATGCCGCAATGAGGCCCGTACATTTCATGAATTCCACTCACAATACCATTGGCTCGGTGGTTGCCATAAAGCTTGGCTGCCATGGCTACAATGCAACTTATTCACACCCCGGGAGGTCCCTTCTCAGCGCCCTCGAAGACGCCGTGATGCAGATCGGCCTGGGAGATATTGACACCGCCCTTGTTGGCTGGTACGACGAGCGTACGGAGAAAATGGACGCTTCCGGACTGCCAGGTTTTGAGAGGGCCATAGCAATAGTTTTATGTTCAGACTGATTTTTCTTGCCGTCACGCAGGCTATCCTGATGTGCACATGCCAGTCACTGTTCAAGGTTGCCAGTGACAAAATGCCCTCCTTCAGCTGGAGCTGGGCCTTTTTCCGTGACGGTATATTCCTTAACTGGACTCTGGCCCTTTCCGGCATCTGCGCTATCGCAATGATGGTGGAATGGGTTTACATGGTAAGGAACTATCCCTTCCACCAGGTGTATCCGCTCACATCCCTTAGTTTCCTGTTTGCCATGTTCGTTTCCATCATTTTCTTCAAGGAAACCGTTGAATGGCAGCAGTGGGTGGGCGTTTTCCTTATCCTTGGTGGCTGTTTCCTCATAGCCAAGTAATGTTTCTTGTATCCATCATACTGAGCCTATTCCTGGACCTTGTCCCGCCGGCATCCTTTGAGGCCAGCTGGACGCAGGTAAGGCACAGCCCGCTTCTCACGGAAGACCTCCAGAGCAGCGGAACCGTTGTCCTGAAGGAACCGTCATACCTTCGCTGGGAGGTTAAGGAGCCTGTTCAGTCCGTCACGGAATTTGGGGCCGATGATTCCCCCCGATCCCGCTTCCGTATGCCCACGGAAAAGGATTTCAAAGTTAAGGAAGAAGGGGAGGGAACAATTATTCTGGAACCTCTCAGGAGGGATTTACGGCAGATGTTCCGCCGAATAACGCTAACTCTTGATCCCGTATCAAGCAAAGTCCAGAGTGTTTTTCTTGAAGGCACGGATGACGGCTGGACAAGGATAGATTTCAAAGACGTAAAGTAAATGCTTGAAGGAGTATTATATACGGTGGTTTCAAAGGAGGAGGACAGCGCCATGGTGCGTCTTCTCCCTGAGAGCCCCATCTATAAGGCACATTTCCCGGAGTACCCCATAACTCCCGGAGTAACACTTCTGCAGATAGCCCTTGAACTCATGGGCAAAAAACTTGTAAGTGCCAGGGAAATAAAGTTTGTGGCTCCGGTTCTTCCCGGAGACGGTACGGAGGTTCGTTTTGAATGGGAGTTCAAAGATGACAATGCCGTTAGTGTGAGCATCCTTTCCATAGACGGTACGCAGCACGCCAGAATGTCGCTTTCCGTATGACAGATACCGTAGTCGTCATACCCACTTATAACAATGCTGGCACCCTTCGGGAGGTGCTGGAGCGCACCCTCGCCCTGGGCCTTCCCGTTATTGTGGTAGAAGATGGCTGCACGGATGGCACCAGGGACGTGCTTGATTCCGTCATTGACGGCCCCGACCGGCAATCTCCTGTCACAGTCCTTACACATCCCCATAATTTAGGCAAGGGCGCAGCCCTAAAAACCGCCTTCAGATGGGCCCAGGAGAAGGGGTACACTTATGCCGTAACCATTGACTCGGATGCTCAACATTACCCTGAGGACATTCCGCTTCTTCTTGAAGCGAAGGGGGAGAGAACCCTTGTTGTTGGATCCAGGACCACCCGCGGAGCCAATGCCGGCGGCTCATTTGCCAACCGCTTCTCTAACTTCTGGTTCACCGCTTATACCGGTATCCGTCTTATGGACACCCAAACCGGATTCAGGCTATATCCACTGCGTGATTTACCCTCTCTGAAGGTGGTTGGAAACCGTTATGAAGCAGAGCTTTCACTCCTTCTTTTCAGCGCCTGGAAAGGCCTGTCACTGGTTCCCGTCCAGGTCCGTGTAAATTACCCCAAGGACCGCGTTACCCACTTCCGTCCGTTCCAGGACTTCATGCGTATCACCATCGTGAATATTATCGGCCTTCCCCTTGCCCTCCTCTACGGCTGGCCCCGCATACTCCTCCGAAAACTCTTCACCTAATCTCTACACTGGACCTGGTCCACCACTCAATTGGACCTGGTTCACTACTCAATTGGACCTGGTCCAGCCATAAGGGCAACGATTCACACGTTTTGGGCTATTCCCGGCACATCACCAGCACTTTATCTTTTCAGGCACCAGGCAAAAGCACGGGCAACGCGGCCCTCGTTGTCAGTGAAGTGATTTCCTTCTTCCCATACAAGGGTACAATGGTCTAAACCAATGGTATGCGCAAGAATCTCATACTCCTTACGGATGCAGTCTCCAACCTTTTTTATGGCACGGTTTTTCACATGCTCCTCCTCATTCCCAAGGCTAAGATAAACTGAGTTTGCCATTGTGGGGTGTTCCAGGGCATATGGAACCCAGTCCTTGATCCAGACTGAAGGTGAAGCAGCGGCGACTGCCGCAAAAGAATCCGTCTGAGATGAAGCCCAGAGCGCAAAAAGCCCTCCAAGTGAATACCCGCCTATGATGATAGGTAGGGGACCGTACGTTTCCCGGAGGGTGGGAAGCAGAGTCAACAGAACATATTCAAGCGTGACCTGGCCCTTTTTTCCGGCATCTTCTTCACGTGAGATATTATTATCGGGCCATGGCATAAGGTCCACCATCCAGTTATCCACATCAAAGGCAACAAGTACAAAGGGTATTCCAGAGAGCGCGGCAATACATTCAGCCTCTCTTTGAAGTGTTGCGGTTTCATGCCTGGCCGATGGCTGAATAAGGATGCATGACGGAGCCTCCGATTCAAAGAATCGGCATATCTTTCCCCCAATATGCTGTTCAGTGATGTGCATTCATACAAAGTTAGTCTTTTTTTATTATCTTTGTAAGATAAGGAATGAAAGGCTTTATCCTCAATATCTATGACTTCCTGTCCTCGCATAAAGGACTGGCGGCACTCATATTAGGTATAGTGGTTGGTTTTTGCGCCCTCAGTGCATCCAGGCTCACCTTCAATGAGGATATCACTGACTTCCTTCCCCAGCGTGAGGAGGTTAAGGGGCAGGAGAAAATGGCAGTGCTCTTTGAGGGCGGCTCCCTTGATGAGAAACTGGAAGCAATGTACGCCTTTGACCTTGCCTGGGATATGCCAGGGGCCGATACCGATATGTTTTCGGTCAATCCTGACCCGGCAAGGATTGATTCCCTTCTCTCCGTTCCCGGATACATTGACAAGGTGCTTGAAGAGGACAAAACCCTTCTGATGTCTCCTAATCCCTTCCTTTCCAATTATGTAAGGCAGGATCCCCTGAGGCTTAATTCCTCAGCGCCAAAGGTCAGGATTGAAGACGGTTATCTTTTCACCCAGGACGGTGAAACTGGCATCATCTTCTTTGACTCTCCCTATGGAGGCAGCGAGAGCTCCCGAAATGCTGCACTTATTGACAGTCTGAACACCGTCAAGGCCGCCATTCAGGCAGAGTATCCTTCCGTGCATATCTACTCTACAGGTGGCCCCGAGGTTGCTGTGGAGAACTCAAGCCGCATCAAGAAGGATTCATTCCTTGCCCTTGCAATTGCCGCGCTACTTATCTGCGTAGTGCTCTGGTTCAGTTACAAGCGCTTCCAGGATGTACTGTGGATACTTATTTCCATAGCATTTGGCGCTGTATTCGCCCTTGGAATAATTGCCCTTTTCCGGCCAAGCATATCCATAATAATCCTTGGAATAGGGTGCACGGTTATAGGAATTGCCGTGAACTATCCTCTGCATTATGTGGATCACCTCAAGTATGAACCGGACAAGAGGGAAGCTCTGGCACAGCAGGTAGAACCACTTCTTACTGGCAATATTACAACAGTAGGCGCATTCCTGGGCCTTCTTCTTCTTAAGGCTCCCGCCCTCAGGGACTTTGGATTCATAGGGGCAATGATGCTTCTTGGGACCATAGTCTTCGTGCTCTTTTTCCTGCCGGTATTCATCCCGGAGGCAAAAGGTCCCAGAAACACTCTCAAACTGGACCTTGACAGGAACTTCAATCCGTCAAAGAAAACCCGCAGGATTATTTTCTGCGCCTTCCTTGCTGCAACCGTATTCTTTGCATTCCAGTCCCGTAAGGTTGGATTTGATACCAATCTTCACAATATCAATTATATGACGGAGGAGCAGGAGAAGGGTTTTGCGGTGCTGGAAGGGCTAAGTGAGATGCCCGGTCAGGCCGGGCAGGACGGAACAGCCGGGCAGGACGGGTGGAAATACCTGGCCGATAATTATCCCGCACTTTCCGATACCCTCATAGCCGCCGGCCTAAGGCACGGATTCACAGCCCACGCTTTCCAGCCGTTCTTTGATTCCCTGGACAAAGCAGCTACTTCGCAGCCCAAAACCAGCCTTGTAGAGGCCCTGAATGAGGATTTCGACACCATCGGCCTTGTGTGTTCCATTATTGTTTTCCTGTTCCTTATCCTCAGCTTCAAGAGTTTCTCGCTGGCAGTTGTGGCATTCCTGCCGCTTGCCATAAGCTGGATTTGGATTGAAGGGATCATGGGGCTCAGCGGCCTCAGCTTCAACATAGTGAACATTATCCTGGCAACGTTCATCTTTGGCATGGGCGACGACTACACCATCTTTATCACGGAAGGCCTGGTGTATGAGCGCAAAACGGGAAATAAGATCCTCCATTCCTTTAAGAATGCGGTTATCCTCAGCGCCCTCATAATGTTTATCGGCATAGGTGTGCTGGCATTCGCAAAGCACCCTGCAATGCGTTCCCTTGGGCTTGTGACGGTGATCGGAATGATTACAGTGGTTGTCATGGCCTGCTATATTCCGCCGGTCCTTTACCGCTGGGCTACCACCAAGAAAGGACAGCCGCGCCGGAGCCCTGTCACCATCGGCTCCATCCTCAAAACCCTGTGGATATGCCTCCTGTACGGCATTGTGATGGGCGGGCTCATAATCTGGGCAAACCTATTCTTCCTTATCGGCCCTGACTCCGAGAAAAAGAGACTCCGCTTCCATAAAGTTATCCAGGCCATCTCCAAGGCAGCCATTTACACTGTTCCAGGCGCAAGATACAGGCTCATTAACCCTCATGGAGAGGATTTCTCAAAGCCTGCGATTTATGTGTGCAACCACCAGAGCCACCTTGACGTCCTTGCCATCATGGCCCTGAATCCCAAACTGGCATTCACCACCAATGAATGGGTATGGAACTTCCCGCTTTACAGGTATATCCTGAGGAAAGCGGAATTCTATCCGGCTTCAAACGGCCACTTTGGCAATGCAGAGCACGTAAGGAACCTGGTTGAAAGGGGATACTCCATTGTGATATTCCCTGAAGGCACCCGCAGCCTGGACGGTGAGATCCTTCGCTTCCACCGCGGAGCCTTCCTTACAGCCCAGGAGCTTGGAATAGACGTTCTTCCCCTTTGTATAAAAGGCTTTACCGACGTTCTTCCAAAGCACGATTTCTTCCTCAGGAAGGGGCATCTTTCAATGGAGGTAGGGCAGCGTCTCAGAGTACCGGCAGACGCTGAAATACGGGCTTTTACACGGCAAATGAGGCATTTTTACCAAGATTGGTACAAAAAATGATAATATATTCGGGTATGAAAAGATATATACTGATTCTTGCAGCAGTGCTTCTTCCCATAATTGCAGAAGCACAGATTAAGATTTGGGACGGTACGTCCTGCGCGGCAAAGCAGGTAACCCTCACGGAATACCTTCCGGAAGGGAAGCCCATCGCGGCCATCATCGTGTGCCCCGGCGGTAGTTACCACTGGCTGGACCAGAAAAGTGAAGGCGCAATGGTTGCAGAGGCCCTTGCAAAGGAAGGCTATGTAGCCTACGTACTCCGTTACCGCGTTGCAGGTAAGCTTGAGTTTGTGTCCAAGTACCGCAGCGTCCTCAGGGGCCACCGCCATCCTGACATGATCTGTGACCTCCAGAGGGCCATACAGATTGTGAGAACCCGCTACAGCTGCCCCCTTGGCGTGATTGGTTTCAGCGCCGGCGGCCACCTTGCGATGATGAGTGCGGAGTTCTTTGATACCAATTACCTGGAGAAGTACAAGCTTAAACCCGCCGTTTCTCTGCGTCCGGATTTTGCCGCAGCCATCTATCCGGTTGTCACTATGAGTGATGACCGCTACGTGCACAAGCGTTCCCGCCTGGGCCTCCTTGGAGAACGCTATACCGGCAAGAAGGACCTCCGTGAATCCCTGTCAGTGGAGCTGAATGCCAGGGCCGATATGCCCCCGGTATTCATCCTTAACTGCCAGGACGACGAAGTAGTGGATTACCACAACTCCGTACTGCTTGACTCGGCCTTAAGCTCTAAACACGTGCCTCACCACTATATCCAGTACGCTGAAGGCGGTCACGGCTTTGGAGTGAACCCGGAAAAGTACACAGAAGAAACCCAGAACTGGTTCCAGGAATTCATCTCCTGGCTCCACAACATGTCTTTCTAAAGGATGAAGCAGGACATAGAATTCAAAAGCGCGGAAGAGATAAAATCCTTCCAGGAAGGGCTGCTCAAAGAGGCCCTGGAATACCTGCAGGCCAATTCCAAGTATTACCGCAGGATGTTTCAGAAGTGCCATATAGAGATTGACCGCATCAAAACCATAGAGGACCTTCAGAAGATTCCTTTCACAGAGAAAAAGGACCTTCAGCTGTTCAACGACGAATTCCTCTGCGTTCCCAGGGAGAAGGTGATTGACTATATAACCACATCCGGCACTATGGGAGATCCCGTCACATTCGGGTGCACGGAAAAGGATCTCCAGAGGCTTGCATTCAATGAGAAAAAGAGTTTTTCCTGCGCAGGTGTAAGCCCCGGGAGCATAGTGCAGCTCATGGTTACGCTGGATAAGCGTTTCATGGCCGGCCTTGCCTATTTCCTTGGCATCAGGGAACTGGGCGCGGGCGTCATCCGCGTTGGTAACGGCATTCCGGAACTCCAGTGGGACACAATCCAGCGCCTGAAACCGGACACCATAATGTGCGTGCCCTCCTTTATCCTGCGCCTTATCCAGTGGGCCGAGGACCATGGCATCGATTACAAGAACTCATCCATCAAGCGTATCATCGGCATAGGCGAGGGCCTTAGGGAACAGGATTTATCCCTCAATCTCCTTGGCCGCCGGATCAAGGAAAAATGGGACGTGGAACTCTACGCCACATACTCTTCCACGGAGATGGGCGCAACGTTCTCAGAATGCCCGTACGCCTGCGGAGGTCATGTGCATCCGGAGCTGGTGATTGTGGAGATTATCGGCCCTGACAATATGCCGGTACCGGACGGACAAGTGGGGGAGATTGTTATTACTACCCTTGGTGTAGAAGGCATGCCGCTCCTGCGGTTCCGCACCGGAGATATTGCTGCAAAGATAACCCAGCCCTGCAAATGCGGACGCAATAGTTTCCGCCTCACGCCAATAGTGGGCCGAAAAAACAATATGATCAAGCTCAAGGGCACAACGCTTTACCCTCCGGCACTCAACGACGTCCTGGACAACACCCCTTACGTGGAGAACTACGTCATAGAGGTCCTGGATTCAGATGCCGGAACTGACGATGTCCTTGTGAAGATCGGCCTCAAGTATGAGCCTGAATTTGATTGCGTAAAGGACCTCAAGGACCGTTTCCGCTCAAGGGTAAGGGTTGCTCCGCGCATAGAGATCCAGCCTGTTCCGGAGATTCACGCCATCAATTATCCCGCAAAGTCCCGTAAACCCGTTAAATTCATAGACAGGAGAGCCAAACATGTTTGATGACATCCGGCCATACAATGACTCTGAAATCCCTGCAGCAATGCAGAGGATAGTCTCCGACAAATATTTCCCGCTGGTATGTGATTTCCTTTTCCCGGAAAAGCCCATCCACGAGATTGCCGGTATTATCGGAAGCTGCCGCACAACTGAAGAGTTCCAGAGAAGGTTCATGTACAAAGCCATCTACTCCGTTGTGGACAAGACCACGGATGGTCTTTCAGTGGAGGGGATGGAAAGGCTGGACCCAGGCACTGATTACCTTTTTGTGTCAAACCACAGGGACATTATGCTGGACGCGGCATTCCTCCAGGTTCTCCTCCTGGATGCAGGCAGGCGCACTTCTGAAATTACTTTCGGAGCAAATCTAATGCAGGGGCAGCTGGTCATTGATACCGGGAAAAGCAACAAGATGTTCCGCATCGAAAGGCCCACTACGGTTACATCTCCACGGGATTTCCTCCTGAAGTCCCGCTATGTCTCCGAGTACATGCACTACGCTATCCGCGAAAAACATGAGAGCGTGTGGATAGCCCAGAGAAACGGACGCACAAAGGACGGACTTGATTCCACGGACCAGGGCATCATCAAGATGTTCGGCCTTGGAGGCGGTCAGGACAAGGTAGAGGCCCTTGCAAGCCTTAATATCTGCCCCCTTGCCATATCTTACGAATGGGAGCCCTGTGACCTTCTGAAGGCCCTGGAGCTCTACGCCAAATCCTCCGGCCAGCCGTATGTGAAAAAGCCGGGAGAGGACCTGAATTCCATCCTGACGGGCATCACCCAGAAAAAGGGAAGGGTGCACCTGGCGGTGACGGAGCCCATAAGAAAGGAAGAGCTTGAAGCTCTCCGGGGACTCAGTTCATCGGCCTTCAACAGGGAAGTGGCGGCCCTCATTGACAGCCGCATAAAGGATGCATACCGCCTGTGGCCCACAAATTACATAGCCAAGGATATCCTTGACGGCAAGCGCTCCCATTCATACACTGATGCGGAGCTGAAGGCCTTCAAGAAATATATTTCCGATATTTCCCGGGATTATCCGCTGGAACTCAAAGACATTTTACTTAAAATTTACGCCGGTCCGCTATTGTAATTTAGGCTCAGTTTTAGTACCTTTGCCCCATTAATTTCAGCCCAAAGATATGGTACAGGTATATTGCAAAAACACCAAAGAGTCCAAGCGTTTTCCGGAGGGCACCTCACTTGCCCAAATGCTCTCTGAGTTCAACCCCAACCTGCCTTATCCTGCAGTGTCTGCAAAGGTGAACAACGTATCACAGGGCCTGAAATTCAAGGTTTACCAAAATAAGGACGTAGAATTCATGGACGTCCGTGAAGCGAGCGGAATGAGAGTGTATTGCCGCTCGCTTGCTTTTTTACTGTACAAGGCTGCCGTAGACCTTTTCCCGGATATCAAGCTGTATATGGAGCATCCTATCGGCCACGGAATATTCATCCATCTGAGAAAGGCCGATAATTCGGAGATCACCATGGAGGAGATATCGGCCGTAGAGGCAAGGATGAAGGAGCTGGTAGAGAAAGACATGCCCTTCCACCGCTACGACGTCCAGACCGACAAAGCCATCAAGGAATTCCGCAAGAGCGGCTACATGGACAAGGTGAAGCTCCTTGAGACAAGCGGTGAGGCCTATACGGACTATTACACCCTTGGAGAAACCTCGGACTATTATTACGGCAAGCTTGTCCCCAGCACCGGATATCTTACCGTGTGGGATATCAAGCCATACAAGGACGGTCTTGTGCTTCTTGGGCCTTCAAAGGAGGATCCCACAAAGGTGGCCGATTTCATCGATCAGCCCAAAACCTACGAAATCTTCCAGGAAGCTCTGCGCTGGAACATAATAATGGGCCTCAATACCGTAGGAGACGTCAATCAGGCATTTCTGAACGGCCACGCCAGCGAACTTATCCAGATAGCGGAAGCCCTCCAGGAAAAGAAGATAGTGAAGATAGCAGAGGAAATAGAGCGCCGTAACCGCGGCGAAACCCCTCTGAAAGTGGTCCTTATCACCGGCCCTTCATCTTCCGGCAAAACCACTTTCTGCAAGAGGCTCTCAATCCAGCTCAAGGCCTGCGGCCTCAAGCCCATCTCAATTTCTACGGACGACTATTTTGTGAACCGCGTGGACACCCCCAAGTTCCCGGACGGTTCCTATGACTTCGATAATTTTGATACCGTGGACCACGCCCTCATGGAGAGCCATATCATGGCCCTTATCAACGGTGAGGAGGTAAACGTCCCGGAATACAACTTTGTGACGGGTCTTCGCGAATACAACGGAAAGGTCCTGAAACTGGAGCAGGGGAGTATCCTCCTCATTGAAGGCATCCACGCCCTTAATCCAGCCCTTACATCAGACATTCCGGAAGAATCCAAGTTCAGGATTTTCATCAACACCCTCACAGGCACCAACCTGGACGACCACAACGCCATTCCCACCAGCGACAACCGTCTTCTGAGACGTATTGTCCGTGATTACAACAAGGGCGCCTTCACCGCCAGGGAATCAATCTCCAACTGGCAGAACGTACTGGATGCTGAGGAAAAGTGGATCTATCCCTATCAGGAGATGGCCGATGTAATGTTCAACAGTGCCTATCTCATTGAGTTTGCAGTAATGAAAAACCACGCAGAGCCCATTCTGCGTAGTGTTCCCCAGAACTGTCCGGAGTACAGTGAGAGCCACCGCCTCCTGAAGTTCATCCATTACTTCACACCCGTTCCGGATAAGGAAATTCCGGCAACTTCGTTGCTCCGAGAATTTATCGGCGGTTAGTCAATCTTTACGTCCTGCTGCTCAAGGTAAGCAACAACGTCAGCAACAGTCTCGAATTTTGCGAGGGCCTGGTCCGGAATCACAATTCCGTACTGGTCCTCGATTCTCATGAGGAGCTGGAGGATATCAAGGGAATCGGCCCCAAGGTCTTTCTTGATAAGTGACTGGGGAGTAATCTTGGAAGGGTCCAGCCTCAGCTGCTTTGCAAGGATTGCCTGTACTTTATCAAACATAGTAGTTGTATTATTCTTCGTAATGATCGTATTTTGATATTTCGGCCTCAATCTTAGCCGAGAGCTTACTTACCTCCATCCTGTAGGCCTGTTCAATGCATTTTTCAACGGCTATGGCCTTTGATGAGCCGTGACCTTTCACAACAACCTTGGAGGTTCCCAGGAGGACGCTTCCGCCGTAGTTCTGGTAGTTCATGAACTCCTTCATGTCCGTAAACATCTGCTTCATAAGGAGCGCTCCCATCTTGTATATAGTGCGGCTGAAAATCTCCTTCTTCAGTTTTTTCAGAAGCTCCAGGGCTGTGCCTTCCGTTGTTTTCACAAGGACGTTCCCTGAAAAACCATCGGCCACAACAACATTGTAGTTTCCGGAAAGAAGGTCACGGCTTTCCATATTGCCCACAAAGTTTACGCCTTCCGTCTCCTGAAGGAGTTTATAGGCTTCCTGACGGGTATCGTCGCCTTTCTCGGCCTCTTTCCCTACATTCAGGAGCGCTACGCGGGGTTTTTCAACGCCGTACACGTTTTCCATATAGAGGGACGCCATTATTGCAAACTGCCTGAGGTGGGCGGGAGTCACCTCCACGTTGGCGCCGCTGTCGCAGATGCCCACAATGCCTCCGTCCATAGTGGGGAGGATGGGGCAGAAGGCGGGGCGGATAACGCCAGGAATGCGGCCAAGGCGAACCAGGACGCCGGTTACTAGGGCTCCGGTAGATCCTGTGGAAACCATGGCCGATATATCGTCGCGGTCCCTCAGAAGGATGATGGCCTTCATCATGGAGGAATTGCGCTTGAGACGAACCACATCAGTGGGTTTTTCGTCGCAGCCAATGACCTCGGGGGCATGGATAATCTCTACGCGGGAAGAGTCATAGGTCTTTCCCTGAAGCTCCTTCTGAAGGATGGCCTCATCTCCACAGAGCATCACGTAGAGTTCCGGATTCTTGGCAAGTGCTGCCAGGGCGCCTTCTACGGGTGCCTGAGGGCAATGGTCTCCGCCAAAGCAGTCTATAAGGATCTTAATCATAGGGGTTTCACGTAAGCACGGTAACGTTTGGGGACTTCACGTTTGAAGCGCTTCCACTGGTTCTGGATGGCGTAGTTGTCTTCCAGGTTGATGCAGGTATCGGCATACTTCAACGTAGGGGAGTCCTTGAGCATCTTCATTATAGCAAGGGAAAGGGCGGCCGATACACCACGGTTCAGGTATTCGGGATCTGCGCCGATGATGCAGAGATTCAGGCAGTCCGGTTGGAGTTTGCACTTGAGGAAACGGACGGCAACTCCGGGGGTGATATGACCCCTGGTGCCCTGGAATGCCCTGTTGAGGGAAGGAATGGCAAGGCCGAAGCAGACGGGTTTGTCATTCTCGTCAAGAATGATGGCGGAATACTTGGGGTCTATCACAAGGCCGAAGTTATCAAGCATGAGCTTACGCATGCCCTCGGTAAAAGGCACGGTCCCATAGAGGCCTTCATAGGACATATCCATGAGGTTGAAGATGCCGTCGGCATACTTACGCATGAAATCGGCCCCATTCCTTGACTCCCCAAAATGGAGTTTGTAGCGCTTGAAGATGAAGTTCACAAGCTGCTCCATTTCCTGAAGCGTTTCTTCAGATTCCGGACCATAAAGGAAAGAACCAGTGTAATCTACCTCTTTCTTGAACCCCAGGGCCTCTATGTGCTTCTGGTAATAGGGGAGGTTATATGTGGTCACAAAGGTGCCGGGAACATCAAAGCCTTCAATGAGGAGGCCTTCCTTCTCAAGGTCGGAGTAGCCGATGGGTCCCTGGATTGTATCCATACCTTTCTCCCGAGCCCATCCTTCGGCCTTTTCAAAGAGGGCCTTGAAGACTTCTGCGTCGTCAATTGCCTCAATACGGGTGAAGCGCGCGCGCTTCTCCCCGTTCTTGGCATTGGCGTCCCTTTGGATTATGCCCTGGATGCGCCCTGCCATCTTTCCGTCCTTGTAGGCATTGAAAAAAACGGAGTCGCAGCTTGAGTTATAAACGTAATCCTTGCGGAAAATCTTTTTCTCGTCCATGTACATGGGCGGGATGTAGTACGGATTGCCCTTATAAAGGTCCAGGGGGAAGCTCAGGAATTCCCTGCGCTGCTTCCCGGTCTTTACTTCTTCAACGGTAATCATAGTCTATCTATGTATGGCGTGGAAACAAACTCCTACGCCGTTGGGGCCGCAGTGGCTGCCGGCGGTGGGATTCACATCAACGTATACAATATCCTGGGGACCATACTTTTCAGTGATCATAGCGCCAACCTGCCTTGCGATTTCGGGGGAGTCGGTATGGCCGATGCAGATGCGGTGCTTGTCAATCTCGTCTCCAATCTCTCCAACCTTGTTCACAAGGTAAACCATAGCGTTGTTACGGCCCTTGGCAGTGCCCACGGACACCATCTTGCCTTCCTGGCTCATATGGATGAGGGGACGGACGCCTATAAGGGTGCCCATAGTGGCGGCAAGACCGCTTACGCGGCCGCTGCGGCGGAAGAACTTAAGGTCATCGGCAAAGAAGTACATAGCAAACTTGTCAACCTCAGTCTTTGCCCACTCAAGGATCTCATCAAGGGTTTTTCCGGCTTTCACAAGGTCACCGACCTCACGCACTATTGCATAGGAAATGGTGGTGATGCCCTTGGTGTCAATTTCCTCAAAACGGGCCTTGGGATACTTCTCCTTGAGTTCTGCTATGGCCTGGTCCATGGCGTCGAAGGTGTTGGTCATGGCCCTTGAGAAATGCACATAGAGGATATCGTTACCTTCAATGAAATCCTTTATGAAGTAGTTCATGTACTGCTCCTTGGAGATGGCGCTGGTGGTAGGGAGGACTCCGCCTCTCAGCGTATCATAGAAGGCGTGAGCGTCAAAAGTCTCAAAATCCACGTAAGGATAAGTGGTCTTAGCCTCAATGCTGTAGGGCATGGAGATGAGCTTGTAACCGTATTCTTCCGCTATCGACGGATAGAAATCGGTGTCGGTGTCGGTGTAAAGTTTTAGCATATCAGTAATATATAATCATATACAGGTTGGCCGCCTTCAAGAAGGATGACTTCGGTGGCGGGATACTCTTTTTCAAAGGCCGATTTAAGAGCTTCCGCTTCATCCATGGGAACATCTTCGCCCTTGAAGATGATGAAGATATCGGCCTGTCCGGCATTTAGTTTTGCCGCAAGTTCCTTGAGGGCATCAGGGCGGGAAGGGGAGCCTGTGAGAAGTTCTTTTCCGCTGAAGCCCACATAGTCTCCGGTTTTGGCTATCTCCGTATCACGGATGGCCCTTGATATCATTCCGGTGGTAACCGATGCCGCAGCCCCTTCAAGGGTGGACTTAAGGTCTTCCAAAGGAAGTTCCGGGTCAAGGTTTGCAAGGGCATAATAGCCTTCAGAGATAGTCTTGGTAGGGATTACCACAATATTAGACTTCTCATATAGGGTACTTGCCTGATTTGCCGTTAGGATGATATTGGAGTTATTTGGGAATACAAATATGGTTTCTGCATCCACGGAGTCAAAGGCCTCCAGGAAACGCTCCACGGAAGGATTCATAGTCTGGCCGCCCTCTATCACGGAATCGGCCCCCATTTCCCTGAAACTGTCCGTGAGGCCCTTACCGGCCGCTACGGTAACAATTCCAAGAGCCTTACGGGTGCGCTTGAAACGCTCGTCCATATGGTTCTCGTGGTGCTGGAGTGTCATATTCTCAACCTTTATGGTAAGGAATTCGCCCCACTCACGGCACTTTGAAAGGATAGCTCCGGGGTCCTTTGTGTGGACGTGTACCTTTATGATGCTGCCGTCACGGAAAAACACCAGGGAATCTCCCTGAGCAGCCAGCCAGTCATGGATAACAGATTCGTCAAAAGTGTCAAGGTCCACTTTGGAGCGCTGGAGCCTGAGGAGAAACTCCGTGCAGTAGCCAAACTCAAGGACGCTGTCCTCAGTAAAGGCATTGAAATCCACCTTTGCGGCAGGAACACCCTGGGAGGAAGGAATGTTCTCAAAAACAATCTCACCCTTAAGGGCGGCCCTCATACCTTCACCTATGCAAAGAAGGCCCGCGCCGCCGCTGTCCACAACTCCTGCCTTCTTGAGGACGTCAAGAAGTTCCGGAGTGTGCTGGAGGCTGAGGTCCATTCCGGCAATCCAGAGGTCCAGGAATTCTTCAAGGGTGGAGGATCCTTCTGCAGCATCAACACCCTCTCTCATCACGGTGAGGATGGTGCCCTCTACGGGCTGGGAAACGGCAGTATAAGCCTCTTTGACACCGGAGCGCATTGCAGAGGTAAACTCCTTTATATCGGCCTTTTTAAGCCCGTCCAGGCCTTTGGATATGCCGGCGAATATTCGGGAGAGGATAACGCCCGAATTTCCGCGTGCGCCAAGTAGCATCCCGGCCGATACAGCCTTTGCCATCTCTCCAATTGTGGCACCGGTGGCGGAAGTTCCGGCCTCCATAGTCATAAGCATATTGTCTCCCGTATCCCCATCAGGGATAGGGAAGACATTGAGGTCATTGATGGTTTGGCGGTTTTCCGACAGACGGGCGGCACCGCCGCGTATAAGGTTTAGGTAGGTTTCTGCGTCAAGTATCATTTTTCCTCGTCAGGTATTCTGAACCTGCGCCTGAGGGCGGGCACCTTGCAAAGGAGGCGGAAGGCCCAGGGCTGCAGGGAGTATGTAATCAGTATGGTGGAGGCCATACCGATGAGAGTAATAATGCCGATTGAATGGATTGAGGGGTGTTTTGCAAAGATAAGGGATGTCACCACTATCACCAGAACGGCTGCACTGTAGAAGATGGCCACCTTGTGGAATTCCAGCATATCCCGCTGGCCCGTACGCGCTTCCTTCAGAAGGCCCTCCATCACAAATATGCTGTAATCTACGCCGATACCGTAGATAAACGTTGCGATAACGATGTTTATGAGGTTGAACTCAAGACCGAATATGGACATGAAGCCCTGCATCACGAACCAGCTTATGAACATGGGGAAGAACGCGATGAGCGCAATCCAGAGGTTCCTGAAGCTGATAAGGAGCACTATGAGCACAAACAGGGAGGATATCCATACGGTGGTATTGAAGTCGTCGTGAACGATCTCCACCATGTCACGGCAATAGAAGAAGGGCTCCAGAACTATCACGTTGGGGCATTTTGCAAGGGTCCCCCACACGACGTCCCTCACAGGCTCGGGATATGAGACGTCCGTGAACACCATATATCGGCCACTTTCCTGGCGCTCAATGTAGTTGGACATAAGGCCCGGCGGAATGATTCCGGATTCAAAGAGATTTCCGGGTTCGTATTTGGCTTCCAGAAGGGAGGTGAATGTGTCGAACATATCTCCAGGGAGGCCGTGCTTCACGCCGGATTCCCTGAGATCCCTCTTCAATTTGGCCACCTTGCCCCTTGTCCAGAAGGCGTTCCAGGCGGCTATCCTTTCTTCCTGGTCCTTGGTAGAGTGGAAGAGAAGGCCTGTGACAGTGGACCAGGATTTGGCCACACCCGCTTCTTTGAGGGAATCAAGGGTCTTGAACATTCCCTTGTTGTATTCCAGGGCATCGTCAAGGTTATCGGCATAAGCGGCGAAGTACTGGTGGGAATAACCGTCCGCATTCTTTGCATTGTAGAGGTCCTGGCTTTCCGTGAGGGCGGGATCATCGTAATCCAGATTACGGAGGTCTGAGTCAAACTTCACGCGAGGGCTAAGGGCTACACCTACGATTATGAAGAGGATAAGCGTGCCGATAATCCATTTATTGCTGTCCCAGGGCAGATTATTGATCTTGTCCACAAGCGGGAATCCCTTTACCTTCTTGAAATGGATCTGGTCTGCGCTCATGAAGTGAGGCAGGAAGATAAGGGCGAAAAGGGTGCTGCCGATGAGGGAGAAGGTTGCAAACAGGCCGAAATCCCTTAGAAGGTCACTCTCAGTAAAGAGGAGGCCCATGAAAGCGCCGATGGTGGTGAGCATACCAAGGAAGACGGGCGTGCTCTCTTCCCTGAGCATGGTTTCTACGCTGCCTACGTAATAGAAATGAATGAGAATATGCAGACAGTAACTGATTGCAACGCCAAGGATGATAGCACCGAAGCCCAGGGCCATAAGGGATACATAACCCTTAATCCAGTAAATGCAGGCAAGGGAGAACAGAGCTCCGTACACCACGGGCACCACCTGCTGCCACACAAACCTGAAGGAGTGGAAACTCAGGATCATCATTATGAGGATCACCAGGAGGGACAGGCCCACCGTCCACACAAGGTCCATCTTGATGGTGCTGGCATTGGAGTAACTTGCCTGAGGATTGCCGTGAATAAGGATCCTTACATCCGGATTCTCCTGGCAGTAATCCTTTGCAGCCCTTGTGAGGAGATTATTGAATTTTGTAGCAACGCCGGAATTCGTATAACCGAAGGAGGGGGAGAGGAAGGCCAGGGCCACGGTTTTGTCCGGGCAGAAAAGGTGCCCGTCTTCTATGGCGAAGCCGCCCATGGCAGAATCTTCTCCCATAATGCCCGGAAGAAGGATGTCCCTGAGGCTCAGGGGATCCATGGCAACCATCTGGGACAGTTCTCCGGTTTCATCTTCCATCACCATCTCATAGTTGACGGCCATGACGGAATCTATCCTTTCCCTGGAGAGGGATTCCTCTATGGATGGATACCACGCAGGATCCACGAAGGTAGGAAGATATGAAAGGGCGAAGTCCATGGCCGATAATGCCATATCGGCCTCAAGGGTGCACAGGAGATTGTTTATGAAATGGGTTGAACTGTCCCTTTCAAGGATTATGTTGCAATACTCCTCCATACATTCCCCAAGGCGGAGAGGGTCTACGGGATCTTCCGGATTTGCCGATGTGAGCTGGAGGAAAACCTTATCCTTAAGGCTCATATCCGTGAAAGCCATCTCATTTGAGGTGACGCTGTGGGGGAGGAGTTTGATGATGTCTTCCTCAAAGCGAAGCTTGAAGCCGAAGTAGGCGAACACAACCGCCGAGGCTATCATCAGAATATACATCAGGGCCTTGTGGGCCTTGAAGAAATGGTAAATTGGGAGAAAAATCCTGTGCATCTAGTTTGGGTTCAGAGTTTATCCATAGCGGTGAAAATCCTTTTGCGGACTTCCTCTATGGTTCCGGTGCCGTCTATCTCATAGTATTTATCCGCTTTGCGGTAGAAATCTATAAGGGGCTCCGTCTTTGCGTGATAAGTGCGGATTCGGTTCTCTACGACCTCCGGCCTGGCGTCATCGGCGCGGCCTTCAATGTTGGCCCTATGGGCTATGCGTTCCTGGATAAGTGAATCCGGAATCATTATCGAGACACATCCTGTGACAGATTCTGATCTTTTTGAAAGCATAGAATCCAGAGCCTGGGCCTGGGCTATTGTACGGGGGAAACCGTCAAGGAGGAAACCGTCCACACCCTTTGTGTCACGGAATTTAGCCTCTATCATACCTTCCACTACAGAATCCGGGACAAGGTTTCCGGCCTCAATGAGGCTCTTTGCCTGAAGACCCAGGGGAGTTCCTGCCGCAATTTCTGCACGGAGGAGTTCTCCGGTGGAAAGGTGGCAAAGGTTATAGCGTTCTACCATTGCACCGGCCTGTGTGCCCTTGCCTGCTCCGGGAGGGCCGAAAAGAACAAAGTATTTCATGGCTATGAGTCTAGTACGTAAATGTCTTCTGTATTTCTTCCAAGCTCATTGTAATCCAGGCCGAACCCCACGATGAAACGATTGGGGATGCTCATTGCCACATAATCCAGCTTGACGTCTTTCTTGTAGACTTCCGGCTTGAGGAGAAGGGCGGTGACAAAGATTTTTGCCGCTCCAAGATCCTCCAGCAGGTTTTTAAGGGTGACGATGGTGTTGCCGGTATCAACGATGTCTTCCACCACGATGACATCCCTGCCCTTGAAATTGGCTATACTGGGCGGGAGTTCAGCCTTTACTTCACCGGTTGACTTGGTGCCCTGATAGGACGTGAGCTTGAGGGCCTTGAATTCCAGAGGGAAGGTGAGACGCTTGAGAAGCTCTGCCGCATACATCACGGCACCGTTGAGGGTGCACAGCATAACGGGGGGATTGGAGTCTGTGTAAGAGGAGAAATCCTTGTTCATACGGGCGGCCACCTGGTCAATGGCCTTCTCTATTTCCGAGTTGGGAATAAAGATTTTGAACGTTTTGTCCTGTAAAGTGATCTTTTTTTCCATAGGAAAAATCAGTACGTTTTGCAAATTTAACAAAAAACATCAAAAAAAACACGTGAAACAACACAAGTTATCAACACCCCCTTTAAAATACGCTATTTCTTTGGTAATTTGGCAGATATGAGAAAGCTGTTGAGCATAGTTCTGTGCTTGTTTGCGCTCCCCGTCGCGGCGCAGGATCAGGAGGTCCTGAAGGCAGCCATGCTGCTTGGCGGGGCCAGTTCTGAAGAGGAAGTAGACGAGTCTCTAGTGGACCAGCTGGAAGCCCTTCGCGGAAGGCGCGTGAGGGTGAACTCGGACCATCTGCGTGCATCGGCCATCCTGAGCGATTACCAGGTGGCGGTTATAAGGGATTACAGGGCCACCTCCGGGGATATCCTTTCCTGGACGGAACTCTCTCTCTTAGAAGGATTTACCGAGGCCGATGTAGAAGTTCTACGGCCCTTCCTCTCCCTTGAATCCTCACGCCTTCCCGGGGCGGCCGATACCGTGAAGATAAAAGGCCAGGCACTCCTTCGGGGAACGCTTAATTCTGCCGGCGGGAAAGTGAAGATGACCGGGCGTACATGGAGGGCAGGCGGAGCTGTAAGATGCGGAGACGGATTTAGGAAATGGGACGGGACGTTCTATGGGGAAGCCACACTCCATAACCACCGCATAGTGGCAGGGGATTACAAGGTCCGTTTTGCCGAGGGTCTGGGTCTGTGGACCGGCTTCTCGATGGATAACCTATCAACAGTGGATGCCTTCCTGAAACGTGCCCAGGGCGTATCTCCGGCGTGGTCATTCTCCAGTTCCGGAGTTGAGAGAGGACTTGCCTATGAGTACTCTTCCAGGCACTGGAGGGCTCAGGCGTTCGGCTCCTTTGACGGAACTTTCGGGGCTCGGGGAGAATACCTTGGAAAGCATTTTCAAGCGGGTTTTACCGCTGCCTCGGGGCTTTTGTTATCGGCCGATGCCAAGGTAAATCTGAGGGGCGTGATAATAAGCGGGGAAGTGGCTTTCAGGAATGGGTCATTCGCGGGGAAATCGGCCCTTAAGGCATCCCTCGGGGAATATTTCCGCCTTGCGGTGCAGGGGAGGGTCATTCCCGTCAGATACTCCGGGAAAAAGAACGGGGAGTACGCCGTGGCGGCAGGACTGGAGTTTAACAACCGCAAGGTTCTGGCTTCCCTCACTGCCGATGCATCAATGCTTCCCATCCCATACAAGGATCCTGACCGTTTTCAGCTTCGGATTTACGCGCGCTCGCTCTGGAACATATCGGATATATGGTCCCTGGAAGGGAGGGTTACTGAACGATACCGTAACTATGAAGCGCCAAGAACGGCCGTAAGGCTACATCTAAGCCGTCTCCAGGGTCCCTGGAATGCCAATCTAAGGGGAGAGGTGGTGTTCTGTGAGAAAACTGGATTTCTCTCATACCTGGAGTCCGGATACAAGGGTGAGGTATTTACAGCCTGGCTCAGACTGACAGGCTTTTTCATTGACAGGTGGCCAGACCGGATATATGTCTATGAACGCGACGCTCCTGGCAGTTTCTCCGTGCCTGCATACTATGGGAGAGGAGCTTCAATATCGACCACAGGAAATATAAAGCACCGGTTTAAATATTTTACCTTAAAGTTTTATTTAAGAGGAGCATACACATTCAAAAACGGGAGCAAACCAGCCCCCGTCCTGAATCTTCAGCTTATGATGGATATCTAGCGCTTCCCAACCTTCAGGCGCTGGCCGATGGAGATGCGGTCACTCCTGAGGTTATTCCAGGATTTAAGCTGCTTTACGGTGCAGTGATATTTCTTTGCAATGTGGCTGAGGGTATCTCCGGACTTCACCTTGTAATACACCCATGAGGTGCCGGCCGTAGTCTGGACGGGGCGGCCGTTCACAACTTCACGGCCGTCGGTGATCTTGCCGCCAAGGAGGACATCGGCCTTATACCTTACTATAGAGTCCTGCATGTCCATGAAAGTGCCGCTGTATGCAAAGGGGAGGCGGATCACTTCATCGGCCCCGGCGGCGGGGACGTAATCCTTGAAATACTGCGGGTTAAGGTCACGGATGTCGTCCATGGGGATGCCCATTACCTCTGAGATCTGCCTCAGGTGGATATTCCTGTGCACGTGGAATGTGTCCACGTACTCCGGAACGGCGGCGGGATCAGGCCTAATACCATATTCCTTTGCGTAGTTGATGGCATACATGGCGCCAACAAGGGCAGGTACATAGCCTCTGGTCTCACGGGGGAGGTAATCATACACCTTCCAGTAATCAGTGCTTCCTCCGGCCCTTTTGATGGCTTTGTTGACGTTTCCGCTGCCGCAGTTGTAGGCCGATATTGCAAGAGGCCAGCTGCCGAAGATGGCGTAGGCGTCCTTTAGGTACCTGCAGGCAGCATCAGTGGAAAGGATTGGATCCATGCGCTCATCAATGTAGGAATTCACCCTGAGGCCGTAACTGAGGCCGGTGCGGTACATGAACTGCCACAAACCCTTGGCTCCATAAATGGACTCTGCACGCGGGTTCAGATGGCTTTCTATGACAGCCATATACTTCAGTTCCAGTGGCAGCCCGTAACGGTCAAGCGTCTCTTCAAATATGGGGAAATAATACTCACTGAGAGAGAGAATCTCTGCCATTCTCTTAGGCATCTTCTCGCTGTACAGGACCATATAGTTTTTCACCGTCTCATTATACGGGAGGGTGATGAAACTGTGCATCTTTTCCAGGCGTGCCATCAGGACGGAATCCGGGACGTTGGTGTCAAACCTCACGGAGTCCATATCGTATCCGGCATCGGGGGACTGCTGCTTTGACTGGCGGTGAAGATACCATCTCTGGAGGAGGGTATCCTTGTCCTGTGAATATAGGAAGCCCACTGAAATGAAAAGGCTCAGTGCGGCAAAAAACAATCTTCTCATAATCAAAATCTTAACCCTACGGACATTCCAACGGACATCCCGGCCTGGGGAACACCTCCGGTGGTAGCGAACTGGACGGGGGTTACGGCCGGTTCTATGTGCATGGAAATGTCATCGTTCACTTCAAAGTCCTGCATGTAGGCAAACACGTTGGCATCAATCACCTGGATAAGATAGGTGAGGGCAACGGCAAGGATGGAGTAATCCCTGTACCTTCTGTAAAGATCCCTGAAATATTTTGCGTTCTCTGCACTGTATGGAGGCTTTTCCACTTCAGGATCCTCAGACGTGGCCATGTCATATACCGTTTTCCAACGGTTGTACTGCTGGTTGTTGTCTACCACAAAATTGAGGGATCCGGCCATTATGCCAAGGTATAGCGGCACTTTCCAGAACTCCCCATTATAAATCTGGCCAAGTCCGGGCAGAAGCAGGGAATACACCGTAGAGCGGGCAGGCTCTGGGTGCTTATCACTCTTGAAGCACACGGCTCCGTCCATGAGGGACCCCCACCATACAAGACCGGCGCCTACATATGAGAGGGTGCTGTATGTCTGGAAACGGGTGTCACCAGTGCTCTTGTAGAGATTCCCAAAATGAATACCTCCGTAGACTCCCGCGCCTATCCCGCCATAGATAATGGGCAGTTTCCAGTACTGCTTGTGATAGATCTGGTTGCCGCCGATGAATATGGTGGAACCCATGGTGAGGGTTTTCAGTGATGCGGTGCGCTTATGGGCCAACCCGCCGAAAAACTCCTTGAAATCGAAGAGCTTGGTGGTATCAGTCTTTGTCTTTTCCGTAGTATCGGCATAGGTCTGGGTAAAGGCGTCGCGTTTGAACTGGTCGTCGCGGTACTGCGCGGCCAGGGGAAAACACAACGTCAGTGCTGTAAGGAGTGCTATGAGGCGGAAACCCCTCATCTGGCATCCAGGGCTTTTAGGAACTGCTCCATCTGGGCGTCAGACTCAAACTTGATGGTCATGGTGCCCTTGCCGTCACGGGTACGCTTGAGGGAGATATTCTCTCCAAAATACTTACCCACGTTCTCAAGGAGCCTGTAGTACATTTCCGGAAGTTCCTGGGCACCGTCTTCCTGGGCAGGGTCCTTCTTCTTGCCCATGGCCTTTATCTTTTCCTCAAGCTGACGCACTGAGAGGCCGTTTTTCACAATCATGTCGCAGAGCATCTCCTGCGTTCCGGCATCTTCTACGCCAAGGAGGACCTTTGCATGGCCAACGCTCACAAGCCCCACTTTTAGGTCATGCTGGACCTTTGCGGGGAGCTTGAGGAGCCTCAGTTGATTGGCAACGGAGGCGCGCTTCTTGCCAACACGGTCTGCCATCTGCTCCTGGGTAAGGGAGCACTCGTCCATAAGGCGCTGGTAGCTCATTGCAACCTCGATGGGGTCCAGATTCTCCCGCTGGATATTCTCCACAATTGCCATTTCAAGCATTCCCTGCTCAGAGGCATCCCTGATATAGGCGGGAATCATGTCCATGCCTGCCATTATGGAGGCACGATAACGGCGTTCTCCGCTTATTATCTGGTATTTGTCCCCCTTGCGGCGCACGGTAATGGGCTGGATAAGGCCGAAGGTACGGATTGAATCGGCCAACTCCTGCATGGCCTCCGATGCAAATGTCATACGGGGCTGGTAGGGATTGGGCTCTATGAGGTCTATGGGAATACGGAGGACGTCGGAGGTGTCCTGGGGTTTGCCCTCAGTGGAAACAACTTCCTTGTTGATGTAACCAACGGGTTTTCTCAGTTCAGAGAGGTCTTCACCGCCCAGAAGGGCTCCAAGTCCCTTTCCAAGGCCATATTGATTCTTTGCTGCCATATTACTTGCTGTTCTTGTCCAGTACTTCCTTTGCCAGGTTCATGTAGTTGGATGTACCGTTGTTCATTACATCGTAGAGGATGATGGGTTTGCCGTATGAGGGAGCTTCGCTGAGGCGGATGCTCCTCTGGATTACTGTATTGAACACCATATCCTGGAAATGGTCACGGAGCTGTGCCACAACCTGGTTGTGAACCTTTGTGCGGCCGTCAAACATAGTGACCACAAAACCTTCTATGGTAAGTGCGGGATTGATTCCGTTCTGGACCAGGCGGATTGTCTGGATAAGCTTTGCAAGGCCTTCCAGGGCAAAGAATTCCGGCTGCACGGGAATCATTACGGAATCTGCCGCGGTAAGGCAGTTCACGGTGATGAGGCCAAGGGAAGGGGAGCAGTCAATGATTATGAAATCATAGTTGTCCCTTATGGGCTGAAGAGCCTGCTTGAGCACGGATTCACGGTCCGGGACGTTCAGGAGCTCTATTTCCGCACCCACAAGGTTGATGTGGGAGGGAATCATATGGAGCTTTGGAAGCTCTGTCTGGATAAGGGCGTCACTGGCCGATAATTTTCCGATGAGAATCTCATACAGGGTACGGTGGTCACTGTTTTCCGGATCAAAGTTCAGGCCGGAGGTGGTGTTTGCCTGAGGATCCGCGTCAATGATGAGTACTCTTTTCTCCAGGACCGCAAGAGATGCGGCCAGGTTGATTGCGGTAGTGGTTTTTCCCACTCCGCCCTTTTGGTTGGCTATTGCAATAATTTTTCCCATAGATTGCAAAATTACAAAGAAATCTTTAGATTTCCTTGCAATTGTTCCACAAAGTTCCACAGAATTGTTATCTCCGTGCTCCAGCACGTGACCAGGACCGGTTTACGCCATTTCCGGGCTTCAAGCAGTGCTCCGGCACGTGACCAGGACCGGTTTCAGCCATTTCCGGGCCTCAAGCCGTGCTCCAGCACGTGACCAGGACCTGTTTTGCCCATTTCCGGGCCTCAAGCCGTGCTGAAATGCTAAATAGGATCTACATCAATAATAATGTGGCAGGAGTACTGCTGCTCAAAAGAAGTGACTTCTTTATAAAGGGCCTGCTTTCCGGCCGCGAGATTTTTATCACGTTTGAAGAAAATACGGATTTCACCCTTTTCAGGTCCCAGGATAAGGGGATCGGAAAACGGCCTCAGGACCTCCCTGATCCTGTTTCCAAGGAAACGGGCGCGGAGTTTCTGCCGGTTTTCATCTGAATCTTTCAGTTCCAGTTTGACCATACGGGTGAACGGGGGATAGCCCACTGCTTTTCTTTCAGCAAGAAGGGTATCGGCAAAAGCCTGTGAGAACACAGGGTGCCTTGATTCCTTTGTCTGAATAACCAGAAGGCCGGTTTTGCCCCTGAGTTGAGTAAACATCTGCATGGCACGTTCATCACTGCGGAAATCCTCACGACCAAGAAGACCATCGGCCAGGAGGACTGCTATGACGGCATACTCTCCATAAGGTACTGTCTTTACGGCAAAAGGAGTGTCCAGCATTATGCTTTTGTCCAATGCTCCCGGGAAAATGTTTTCTAATTCTTCTCTGACCTGTTCAACAGCTGCCATTGCCCGGCATATTACAAGAGCCTTTTTCCCACCATCCACTGCATCCTTCAGACGGGCAAGAAGCTTTAAGGAGAAACTGCCGGACATACCTCTTTTCTTTTTCTCTGCCGATATGTCCACAAGCATAACTTCCGGCTCCGGGGAATTATTAAAGCGTTGGTTTAGCTCAAGCCTTATAAACAAGCCTGTTTCAGAATTATATATAGATTCCAAAGACGGGCAGCTGCTGCCTAATATTACCTTTGCGCCATATATTGAAGCAAGCATAATTGCGGTTTCCCGAGTGTGGTATCTGGGTGCAGGGGAATCCTGTTTGTAAAAGCTGTCCTGCTCCTGGTCCACTATGATAAGACCAAGTTTTTCAAATGGTATCCACAAGGCGCTTCTGGTGCCAAGGACAAACAAGGGGTTTCCGGTTCTGGCTTCCAGGATTACGTCCCGTCTCTTTGCAGCGGTAAGACCGCTGTGATAGGGCATAACATCAGGGAAAACAGATGCAACACGTTCCTCCAGAGCCATGGAAACCGAGATATCCGGAACCAGATACAAGACCGACTTGCCTTGCCTTATTGTATTAGCGGCCAATTTCAGGTACACTTCCTTTTTCCCGCTCCCGCTTACTCCCTGAAGCAGTACGGTTTTGCCGACATCAAAAGCATCAAGGGCAGCGTGGTAAACCGTTTCCTGGGAAGGGGAGAGAATTGGTTCTGAAGTGATGGCGCCTCTGTCTTTTGCAGTCCACTTTTTGGGAGCGATTCGATCCCTGAAGTAAACGCTGTTGTAAACTTCCCCCACCGTGCAAAGATAATAACCTGCGATGGTACGCCAAAACTTGAGTTCCAGATGTGAGATTGGAGGCAGCTGGGCCACCTTGTCCAATATAGGGCGTATGGAATCTTCCCTAATGGCGGGATCAGGAGTGACACCTGTTCTACTGACAACGGAAATGTACTCTTTTCCGGAGAAAATGACGCTCACTCTGTCTCCTTCTGCCAGTTCCATGCCCTCCGGGACAGAGTAAACAGGCTCCCAGTCCAGTTTTAGCGGGACTATCACCTGAATATGGTTTCTTGCGCTCATTTTCAATCAATATAACAAAATAGTTATGTTTGGTAACATTTTTGTTACAACCTCAAAACCGGCCTTTGAGGCGGCTTCCAGATACAAATATAAGCAAAATCGGCCTATGTCCAATATGTCATTTTGGCAGATGGTTTGATATGGCCGCTTTTTTGATTATCTTTGTATGATAAAAGGAAAAACATATATATGATTACACACGATCTGAGGCTTATTGCAGACGCAATCCTGGACAAGAAAGGGGAGGACGTAGTGTCCCTGGACCTTAGGGCAATTGACGGCGCCATCACGGATTATTTTGTGGTGTGCAGCGGTTCAAACACCACCCAGGTTGGTGCCATATCCGACAATATAGAGGAAAAGATGAGGGAAGAGGGGCACAGGCTACTCCGCTCCCAGGGAGAAGGCAACAACTTCTGGATCATCCAGGACTACGGCAACATAGTGGTTCACATCTTCCTTAAGGAATACAGGGATTTCTACCGCCTGGAAGACCTTTGGGCCGATGTCCCCCGCAAGGAGTACCAGCTCCGCAAAAGCACAAAATCGGCAAAAAAAGAGGACTAAATGGCAAAGAAGACTATAAGTTTCAACTTTTCCTGGTTCTACGTCCTGCTGCTTATTGGAATAGGCTACATGCTGTTTTCCAACCAGCGCACCGCTGCGCCGGAAAAGATTGAGTGGACGGATGTCCAGAATATGATTGAAAGCGGTGATGTGGCAGAGATCACGTTCATCCGCAACGACTTCAAGGGTGAGGTGAAGGTACGTCCTGAACGCCTTGCCAAGTATTCTGACAAATTCCACGGCGGGCAGCCCCCAAGACGCGCCCCGCACTTCTATTTCCTGGTTTCCACCAAATTTGACCCTGAAGTCCAGTTCCAGGAATTAAACTCCAAACTTGTGCCCCAGGACCAGTTCAAGGTGATAATGAAAAATCAGGAGCGCGTATGGATGGATATCCTCCAGATGATCCTTCCGCTACTTATCCTGGTGGTTTTCTGGGTGCTTATGTTCCGTGGCATGAACCGCGGTGCGGGCGGCCCAGGTGGCCCGGGAGGCGGCGGTTTTAATCCCTTCAACACCGGTAAATCCACCGCAAAGGAAGCAGAGAAAGGCCAGGTGAACGTCACTTTCAAGGACGTAGCGGGCCTGTATGGCGCCAAGGAGGAAGTGATGGAGATTGTGGATTTCCTCAAGAACCCTTCAAAGTACACGGCACTTGGCGGCAAAATCCCCAAGGGAGCACTTCTGGTGGGCCCTCCCGGTACCGGTAAAACCCTGCTTGCAAAGGCGGTGGCAGGGGAAGCCAACGTTCCATTCTTCTCCATTTCCGGCTCAGACTTCGTTGAGATGTTCGTGGGCGTAGGTGCATCCCGAGTGAGGGATCTCTTCCGCCAGGCAAAGGAGAAGGCCCCGTGCATCGTATTCATAGATGAGATTGACGCCGTGGGCCGCGCAAGGGCCAAAAACGGCGGCTTTTCCTCCAACGACGAACGGGAGAACACACTTAACCAGCTCCTCACTGAAATGGACGGCTTTGGAACCAACAGCGGCGTAATAGTGCTTGCTGCAACCAACCGCTCGGACATCCTTGACCAGGCCCTCATGCGTGCCGGCCGTTTTGACCGCCAGATTCACGTGGAGCTTCCTGAACTTAAGGAACGCGAGGAAATATTCCAGGTACACCTGAAGGGTATCAAGTTGGGAGAGGACTTCAACGTGGAATTCATGGCCAAGCATACCCCTGGCTTCTCCGGGGCCGATATAGCCAACGTCTGCAACGAAGCCGCCCTCACGGCTGCCCGCCGCGGGCACAGCGCCGTGCTGCAGCAGGACTTCCTGGATGCCGTAGACCGTATAATCGGCGGTCTTGAAAGAAAGTCCAACACCATCATGACTCCCGCCGAAAAACGCACCACGGCATATCATGAGGCCGGTCATGCCCTTGTTGGCTGGCTCCTTCCTTACGCAGATCCCGTGTTCAAGGTAAGCATTATCCCGCGCGGAAACGCCCTGGGCCTCACCTGGAGCCTCCCGGAGGAGCGCAAGAACTGGTCACGTTCCATCATGATGGATCAGATGAGCGTTCTCATTGGCGGCCGCGTAGCAGAGGAAATCCTTAACGGAGAGCCCTCCACAGGTGCCCTCAATGACCTTGAGCGCATGACCGGAATGGCCTACGCCATGGTCCAGTACTACGGAATGTCGGATAATGTAGGGGCCCTCTCTTTCTACGATTCCAGCGGTGCCCGCGGCTACAACCTTGTGAAGCCTTACTCAGAGAAAACGGCAGAGCTTATGGACAAGGAGGTGAAGTCTATTGTGAAAGATGTCCATGACCGCACCCGCAAATTAATTGAGCAGCACAAGGACCAATTTATGAGCCTGGGTGCTCTCCTTCTTGAAAAAGAAGTTATCTTTGCAGAGGATATTGAGAAGATACTGGGGCCCAAGGTAAAACCTGAAGCAGACGACAGGTTCCCTCAGGAGGAAGAGAAAACTCAAACGACACCCGCTGAATGAACCCTACAGTAAAACGCACCATATTCGGAGTCCTTTTCCTTGCAGTAATGCTGGGAGGGCTCCTTATTAATAGGATAGTGTTCATAATCCTGTTCTCACTTATCTCCTACATAATGCTCAGTGAGTTTTACCGCATGACAATGGGTAATTCCTACAGGGTACTCCAGGATTTTGCAGGCTGCATGGGCGCAGCCCTTGTGTGGATAACAGGGAGTTCCATTTACAGGGGTGAATCCTTATCAGAAACGTTTTTTCCCTGCCTTCTCATCCTAACGGGAGCCATAATGATATGGTCAATTTTCCAGAAGGATCACAAGGACTTCCTTAAAACAGGGTATCTGTATGCGGGTTTTCTTTATATCGGCATTCCCGTTGCCCTGTCTAATGTGGTAGTTTACAGCAATGGCACGTTCAGCGGCCTTCTGATGGTGGCATTCTTTATCATCATCTGGGCATCTGATACCGGCGCATACTGCTTCGGAATGCTTTTTGGCCAGAAAATATGGCCGGCAAAGCTCTGTCCCTCCATTTCTCCCAAGAAATCCTGGGCGGGCTTTATCGGCGGTCTCCTTACATCAGTCCTTGCAGGAGCTATCCTAAACTGGACCGGGCTCTTCTCTTTCCCCATATGGCACTGCCTCATCATGGCTGCCCTCATGAGCGTTGCAGGTGTATTCGGAGACCTGTTTGAATCCCTGTGGAAACGCGCGGCCGGCATCAAGGATTCCGGCAACCTCATTCCCGGTCATGGCGGCCTTATGGACCGCTTTGACAGCGCCCTGTTTGCCATTCCTACCGGTTATATCTACCTTCTTTTATTTGAATTAGTCTAAGGCTATGAAGTGGATTAAGATTGATGAAGATTCCTACGGGACAATCCTGACATCGTGGTGCATCTGCGCGGTGCTCATTTTCCTCGCCGCGCGTTTCATCCCAATCCTGTGGATCAGCATCCCGCTGTGCGCCGTCATGGTGGTGTTCATGATATTCATTACCTGGTTCTTCAGGGTTCCTAACAGGAATGCCCCGGACGAAGGTAACCACCATCTGGTCACTTCCGTGGCAGACGGCAAGGTAGTCATTGTAGATAAAGTGTTTGAGAAGGAGTACCTGAAGAAGGAATGCATCCAGATATCCGTATATATGGATTTCTTCGATGTACACTGCAACTTCTGGCCCATAACCGGCAGGGTAACCTATTACCAGTACCATCCCGGAAAATACATCCTGGCATTCCATGAAAAAGCCTCTGAGCTCAATGAGCATTCATCTTCCTGTATGGAAAACGAGTATGGTTCAGTGTTCTTCAAGCAGATCGCAGGAACCTTCGCCCGCCGCATAGTATGCTACAGTGAGCCCGGCAAGATAGAGTACCGCGGAGACCAGTGCGGCGTAATAAAATTCGGCTCCAGGATAGACCTATTTGTCCCTCTTGAAGCCGATGTAAAAGTAAAGGTAGGTGATAAGGTAAGGGCTGTGGAATCTATCCTTGCTATCCTGCCGGATAGCTAGAATATCAGTTTCACTGACTGGGGGACTAATCCCCCAGACCCCCTGCGTCGCTTTGCTCCGAATCCCTTCGAATTAGCTCGACAAGCTTATCAACAGCCTCGTTCTCAGGTATATGCCTCAGGACGGGGTCTTTTTTACGGTACAGCGTCACCTTGCCAAAACCCTCTCCCACATATCCGTAATCGGCATCGGCCATCTCTCCGGGGCCGTTCACGATGCAGCCCATTACGGCAATGACGACATTCTTGAAGTGGGAGGTACGCTCCTTTACCTTGTTGAAGGTGTTTTCAAGGTCATAGAGCGTCCTTCCGCAGCCGGGGCAGGCAATGTACTCCGGCTTGTAGAAACGCCGCCTGCACGCCTGCAGGATCTCATCCTTGAGGTATTCGTCCTCAATGGGAATGTCATCAATCTCATGATTCAGAAGGGGAGCGCCCCAGTCGCAGGCCGCCTTGAGGATGGTCTCCTCCCTCTCACTCATTCCAATAGGAGCCGGGGCCGATGAGAACCTGTGCGCAAGGTATTGCGCAACGGGAATCTCATTGGCGGGATCTTCCGTAAGGGAAACGCGGATAGTGTTGCCGATACCCTCAGAAAGCAGGGTAGAGATGGCAACGCATGACTTTATGCGGCCGCTGTCTCCATTGCCGGCCTCGGTAACGCCTACATGGAGGGGATACACCACGCCGGATTCCTGCATCATGGCGGCAAGGCGGCGGTACGCCTGGACCATCACCACGGTATTGGATGCCTTCAGGGAGACCACTACATTATGGAAATCGGCCTCCTGGCACATCTTAACCCACTCAAAGGCGGCAAGTGCCATGGCCTCCGGGGTGTTTCCGTACTTATCTATGATGTACTTTCCAAGAGAGCCATGATTGAGGCCGATGCGTATGGCCCTTCCGTACTCCTTGCACTTTTCAATGAACTTCCCAAAGAGTTCACGCGCTTTCTCATGGTCCGGGTGGAAGTTTCCGGGATTGATGCGAATTTTCTCAACAATAGGCACCACGGCCATTGCTATCTCGGGGGAGAAGTGGATATCGGCCACAAGGGGAGTGCCGATACCCTCCGCGCGAAGCCTCCTGCTTATCTCCTCAAGGCACGGGACATCCTTCATGGAAGGGACGGTGATGCGGATGAGTTCAGACCCCACCGCAGCAAGACGGCGGCACTGGGCCACCGTTGCCTCTACGTCTGAGGTATGTGTGTTGCACATTGTCTGGACCACAATAGGGTGGCCGCTTCCAATTAACACGTTGGATCCAACGCGGACAGTCTTAGTTTGAAGCATCTCTTGCCTTGTTTTCTTCTTCAACTATCTTCTTTGCCAGCTTCCGGAGCTGGGAACCGGTGTGACCAAACCTTGGAGTTAACTGATAATAAACGCCAATAGTGAGGCCTGCATCAAGCGGATATCCAAAGCGGTAGTAGAACTTGTTGGTATAATCCGGATTCCAGAAGGAATTCCATCCCCATTTACCCTGCACCATCACATGCACCTCTATTGGGTCGAACATAAGGCCGAAGCCAACGCCACCTCGCACACCAAATGATGGCCTGCGGTCATAGTCCATGAACTTGTACTGGGTGGACATATACTGATCATATGCAGCATATCTCTCGTCTATGTCACGCTTGATGTCAAGGCGGTAACCGCCGTAGATGCCGATCTTAAGCATCAATTTGAAATGGTCCGTAAGATCCCCGTGGAAATGAGTGAGGAAGAATACCTCGGGAACCTTCATATATATCTTATAGGCACCTGTCCCGGGCTCTACGTTGGTCCTCACGCCGGTTTCCTTATTAATCTTGAACTCATACCCCTCATGTCCCATCTGGGCGCCAAATTCCAGCGCCATGTTTGGAAACATATTGAACATGGTGTAGTGGCGGATTATGGAAAATCCATACGCCGGGTACTGAACCATCCATCTGGTGTACCTGGTGGGGTTGAACATTCCGTAATTGAAAGTGACGCCGCCAAAAACGCCGGCCGCCCAGTAATTGTTTGGAGACATCTTCTGGACGGTTACACTGTCAAGATACTCCCCGGTAATCTCGTCAGGCAGGGAGAAAAACTCCGCATCCAGGTCTACCTGAGCCCTGGAAGTAATGCCTGCAAGAAGCAATATACCTATGAGTATGAGTTTCTTAGCCGTCATCTGAACATCTCTTCTATATCAAGAGTCCATACCATTTCGCTTCTTTCAAGCACCTGGATGAGGAATTGGTCTTCTACCTTGAAGAAGCGCACTTTCTCTGGCTGACGGTGCTCAAGGAGGTTACCGGTATCAACAATATTGTTGCGGTTAAGGTCTTCAGTGATCCTTATACAGTATTTTCCGGCCTTGAGGTAAGGGAACAGCAGGGGACCGTCAGATTCAACAATGAAACTGCGGATTACCTTGTCCCGTTTCTCTGTGAGAAGGTCTATGATGTACTTATTGTGCACGCCTGAGAGTTCCAGCGTAATGCTGCTCAGTTTGTCGTCCTTGGGGAGGGTCACCTTCAGCTCGGTACTGTCATTATAATATCCGTTGACATCCCTGAACTTACGGTGGGGGATTTTGAGGAAATAGTCAAAACCCTGCTGGAATGGCGTAGCGGGTTTGACAGAGAACTTCCTGAGGTTGGTGGAATCCTTCTCCAGGACAAACTCCATCTTTGCCTCCTGCTGACGCGGGTTCACGCTTCTCATGGTTAGAGAATCCCATGCCTGCTCTATGAGAGGGTACTGGAACTCTATCTGATAACCATATTGCTCTACGGTTGTAGCATCGGCCGTGGTCTTCATTACGGCAATGGTGTCCTCGTGCTTTCGGCTGCGGATATCATTGGCCTTTTTCATAAGTTCAGCCCTTACTTTCTTGTCAAGGGCCAGCCTTACGGTCTCCTCAGTGGGGACAAGGGTTCCGGTGGTATCCGTCTTGTCGTATTTGATCACAAGCTGCAGGGTATCCGGCATCTTCCTCTGGTCGTTGACCCAAAGCTCCAGGGAGTCCTTCTGGGGATTGAACTGGGAAATGAGTTTCTCACGGGGAAGGCCTTTTATCCTCATATCATGAATAACGGCATCAGGTGCCATAAACGTGAGATAAGCCGTGCGCACTCCAACCCTTTCCTTTTTCACAATCAGCTGCTTGGAAGGCTTCTCACGGAACATATTGAGCTCAAAGTCCGTCTTTCTGGCAAGACACAGGGCCGTATCCTTCATATCAAACTTCTTGAGCTCATATATGGAATCATTATAGACGGTTGACGGCCTGAACAGGGAATCCAGGAAGGCTATACGCTCCGTCTCAGGGTCATACATATTGTTGTTGTTCTCATCCTTGACGGCATATACCCTGTAAACAGTATCCTTGATGTTACGTATGCTGAAAAAGCCCCAGTCATCGGTTTTGGCAGCCGCATATGGACGATTCAGGAACACGGCAGAATCGGCCTGATCCTTATACAGCATCACGGTGACGGCCTTCATGGGCTTGAGGGTCTGGAAATCCTGTACAAGGCCGGTCAGGCACATGGAATCAATCTGGGGGCCCGTAGAGAACACCAGGGTAAAGCCCGGGAAAAGATTGCCCTCGTTGTTATCGGCAATGGCGCCGGTAAGGTCCAGGGTATAAGTGGTGTTGGTGTCAAGGTCACTTTCAAAGCTCACGACCACGGACTTTCCCTTGATTACGGCCTTGGGCTTCTTCTCAAGGGGAGGAGAGAGGAATATTCCGTTAGCATCCTTTATCTTCACATACTCGTTGAAAGTGAAAACCAGCTTGGTCCTATGCGGATTCACATTCACGGTACCGGGAAGAGGGGATATCTTAGCCATCTCCGGGGGGATGGTGTCCTTGTCTCCGCCTGAAGGAGGCGTAGTGGTGTTTGCGCAGCCCCAGGGGAACATCAGGCTCCCGAGGATGAAGGCTACGGGTATCAGCGGTATGAACTTCTTTAGATTCATATTTCCGTTCTGGTCACATTTTCTATGCCATCGATGGCCTGAAGGTTCTTCATCATCTCCTCGAGGGTTTCCTTGGTGGGCACATAAAGGTCAATGAAGCCTTCGAATATGCCGCCTTCGGCCTGCAGGGACAGTTTTCTCATATTAACGCCCATAACCAGGGAAACATAGCGGGAAATCTCATTGAGAAGACCCATACGGTCTATTCCCTTGAGGGAAATCCTCACAAGGAAGGAACGGTCTTCGGCCTGGTCAAGCCACTTTGGAACAACCACCCAGTCTCCGTGGGATGCTGCAATGCGCTCTGCCACGCGGCAGCTCTTCTTATGCACGGTAACAACGCCATCCGGGGCCTTGAAACCAATAACGGGGTCTCCGGGGATGGGGTTGCAGCAGGTAGCAATGGAGAAACGGGGGGCATTGGGATCTGAAGAGCCGATGATAAAGGTTTCAGCCTTAGTTTCTTCGGGTTTATCCTCCAGGTGGAGAACCCTCCTGAGCCAGGAAATCCTGTTGCCGGTAGCCTTCTTAAGCACCTCTTCCAGGTTCTCAAGGCTCTGGTTTCCAAGGCCGATATTATAGAACAGCTCATCCCTTGATTCAGAGTGATAAGCCACCTCGATGCGCTGGAGAGTAGTTTCATCAAGGGTGAAGCCCAGTTGCTGGACCCTATCTTCAAGGATGCTCCGTCCGGAATCCAGTACCTGACGCCTCTGAGTCTTGAAGTAGTCCTGCACAAGCGTACGGGCACGGTGGGTGACAAGGAACTGCAGCCATTCGGCTTGCGGCTTTGCTTCCTCGGCGGTAATGATCTCTATCTTGTCCCCGGTCTTAATCACGTGATTCAGGCTCACCAGTTTCTGGTTCACCTTGGCTGCAATGGCCTTGTTGCCAATTTCAGTATGAATAAGATACGCAAAGTCCAGCACGGTTGCACCCTTCTGGATTGTACGCTGCTCTCCACGGGGAGTAAACACATATATCTCGGCCGATGTAAGGTCATTGTGGATGATATCCAGAAGTTCCAGGGCATTTACATCCGGATTCACAAGGATTTCCTTGATACGGGTGAGCCAGAGGTCCATCTCGTTGTCTCCTTCTCCCACAAAGCCGTTGCGCTTGTACATCCAGTGGGCGGCGATACCTTTTTCCGCGATATCGTCCATCCTGCGGGTGCGGATCTGGACCTCCACCCAAACGCCGCTGTTACTCAGGAGCGTACAGTGAAGTGCCTCATAACCGTTGCTCTTGGGATGCCTCACCCAGTCACGGAGCCTTTCCGGCATATATCGGTAAATACCTGTGATAGTGGAGAATATGTGGTAGCACTGGTCACGTTCCGTCTCACGGGAATTCTCCGTGGGTTCAAAGATTATCCTGATGGCGTAGAGGTCATATACCTCCTCAAAGGGAATCTGCTTCTCCTCCATCTTACGCCATACGGAATAAGGCGTTTTAATGCGCTTCTTGATGGTGTATTTGAAACCGGCCTCGGAGAGAGCCTTCTCAATTGGAAGGACGAATTCATCCATCTCAGAACCCTTCTCCTCAACTCTCTTGTCTATCCGCTGCTTTATCTCCTCATAGGCATCAGGTTCCTTATAACGAAGCCATATATTCTCAAGTTCACTCTTTATCCCGTAAAGGCCAAGCCTGTGGGCAAGGGGAATGAAGATGAACATGGTCTCAGAGAGGATCTTATCCCTCTTATGCTCCGGCATATGCTCAATGGTGCGGCAGTTGTGAAGGCGATCGGCCAGTTTTATGAGAACGACGCGGACATCATCATTGAGAGTAAGCAGGATACGTTTGAAATTTTCTGCCTGGAGACTTTGCTGGGAAATGTCCGTACCATGAGTCTTCTGCTCCGTATCAAGGACATTCTTGATCTTGGTAAGGCCATCCACAAGCGTTGCAATCTTGTCCCCGAATTCCGCCCTGAGGTCCTCCACGGTATAATCCGTGTCTTCTACTACGTCGTGGAGGAGTGCGGCCGATATTGACTTGTATCCAAGGCCGATATTGTCTACAACAATCTGCGCTACAGCGATAGGATGGAGCATATACGGCTCTCCGCTGCGCCTTCTCACGTTACGATGGGCGTTGTTTGCAAACTCGAAGGCCTTCTCCACCACCGCAAGTTCCTTCTCGTTGGCGCACCGTTTCTCGGCCGATGCCCTGAGGACCTCGTAGTCACGCCTTATCCAGTCGTAATCTTTCTGTGTAAACTCTGAAAAACTCATAGTTCTAAACCTTTTTGATGCCTCTCCTTCCTCTCACGGATGGCTTCTGCATACATCTTGTCAAGTTGCTCGTTGGTTATACCCATCCTGTCAACGTTCTGGAAGGCAAAGGAAAGCTCTGCCCCGTAAAGGATGATTGTCCATCCAAGGTTAAGCCACACCATGAACAGCGGAAGGGCCGCCAGGACACCGTATACGGCACTTACCTTGGCCACCATCATCTGGGTTTCAAGGTACAGGTACTGCACTCCCGTGAACAGAAGGCCGGAGATCAGGGCAGCCTTGATGGCGTAGCGGAACCTGACCTTTGTTCCAGGGATGAACTTGTACATGGCCGACATTATAAGTATGCTGGCGCCTGCAAAGAGCAGCCAGGACATGAAACTCTTAATAGTGGAGTAGATAATCTCCGTGCCGGGGAATAGCACGTCCAGGATATGGGAATACACCACGGATCCTGAGAAGAAGATGATCACCACAAACGGGGCCATTATGGTTATGCCGATTATGACACCTATCATCTTCAGGAAGTTCCTCTCCTTATCCACCTTCCACACATTGTTGAAAACGCTTCTCACGGTTATCATCAGTGACAGGACTATCCACAGGAAGGATGCCATGGAGATGAAACCGAAGAGGCCGCTCTGGGCTACGTCCACTATATTGTCGGCGGCATTCATGAGGACCTCCGTGAGACGGATGTCTCCAAGATTTGTCAGGAGGATGTCCTTGAACATATCCTTGAGGCCCACACCTGAAGTGAGGTAGAATGCAATTGCTATTGCCGGCACAACGCTCATCATGCTCCTGTATGCCAGGGCGGTCACCTGGTACCCAATCTTCTGGGCGCTGAACGTCGTGAGCATAAGGATCACGGTCTTTGCATCTTTCACAAGGCGCCCTTTCCACCGTGAGAAATCCTCTTCCCTCAGATAGAAAATATCGTGAGTCAGAAACCGCGTAATCCGGTATATCCAGATGGAAGCCCACCTGATAATCACCTGAATCTTATGCCACAATTTCTTGAACATCACTAAAACAGCGTTGGTTCTATAATGTCATTGCCGGAGGGGGTAGACTCTCCTGAATCGTCGCTTCGCGACCCCTCCCAGACGCCGGCGCTTTGCGCCTGCTCTGGGCCCCTCCCTCTTACCCGGCCGAGGGTGGCCAGGGATTCCGGAGAGTCTACCCCCTCCGGCAGGAGAGCCATGAAAGTGGCCTCGTCAATGATCTCTACGCCAAGGTCCTGTGCCTTTTTAACCTTTTCAGGGCCGGGTTTTTCACCGGCAAGGAGATAAGTGGTCTTGGAACTGACGGAAGAGCCGTTTTTGCCGCCATTGGCTTCAATGAGTGCCTTCATATCGTCACGGGATATGGAGAAGGTACCGCTTATAACAATTGTTTTGCCTTCAAGGGCATTGGAAGCGGCTTCCTTGATATCTGCGGACATACGTAGACCGGCATCTCTTAGGGCATTTACCTCGCGGATATTGTCTTCATCGGCAAAGAAAGCGATTATGCTGTCTGCTATGACATCTCCAACTTCAGGGACTTCAAGAAGTTCATCACGGGAGGCGGCCATGACGGCGTCTATGCTTCCAAAATGGCGGGCTATATCCCTTGCTGTGGTTTCTCCCACAAAGCGGATTCCAATGGCAAAGAGCACCCTCTCAAATGGTACGGAGAGGGATTCCTTTACTGACTGGACAAATCTGGAGGCCGATTTTTCCTTCCAGCCCTCAAGCCTCACAAGGTCCATTTCACGGAGACGGTATAGGTCTGAGGGGACCTTGGCTAGGCCAAGGGAGTAGAGCTGCTCTATGGTGGCTTCCCCGCAGAGGATGTTCATTGCCTTGCGGGTTACAAAGTGTTCTAATCGGCCCTTAATCTGGGTGGGACAGCCCTTGCGGTTGGGGCAGAACCATTTGGCTTCGCCTTCTACCCGCACAAGGGGAGTGCCGCAGTCAGGGCAAACCGAAGGGAACTCGGGAACCTTTGCGCCCGGTTCACGCTTTGACTCTTCAACGCCCGTTATCTTGGGGATGATTTCACCGCCCTTTTCAACGTACACCCAGTCTCCTTCGTGAAGGTCCAGGGCGCGGATCTGGTCTTCATTGACAAGAGTTGCGCGCTTTACCATTGTACCGGAAAGGAACACTGGCTCAAGGTTGGCTACGGGTGTTACGGCACCTGTGCGGCCCACCTGATAGTCTATGGAAAGGACGGGGGTGCAGGCCTGCTCCGCCTTATACTTATACGCTACCGCCCAGCGGGGGCTCTTGGCGGTATATCCAAGTTCTGCCTGATACGCAAGCTCGTTGACCTTGATTACAATGCCGTCAGTGGCATAGGGGAGGGATTTTCTCTCAGAATCCCATTTACCTATGAAAGCCTCTATCTCCTCAATGCTGGAGCATATCTGGCGTTTGTCACCAACGGGAAGGCCCCACTGAGCAGCAGCGTTAAGAGCGGCGTCATGGGTGGGATACTGTACCTGGCCCACGGGGATGTGATAGAGAACGCAGAATAGGCCGCGGCGGCCGACTTCCTCCGGGTTCTGGAGCTTCAGGGACCCGCTTGCGGCATTCCTGGGATTTGCAAAGAGGGGTTCCTCTGCAAGTTCACGCTCCTCATTGAGGCGGTCAAAGGACTCATACGGCATAAGGATCTCACCCCTTATCTCAAATTCCTCGGGCCAGCCCGTACCCTTCAGGGAGTGGGGGATATTGGCAATGCGGCGTGCGTTGGCGGTTACGTCGTCTCCCTTTACGCCGTCCCCACGCGTAAGCGCACGGAAAAGGACGCCGTTACGATAGGTTAGGCAGATGGCAGTTCCGTCGTATTTCAGCTCTACGCTATACGTGAATGGCTTGTCAAGGGACTTTGTGACTCTATCGGCAAATTCTTCAACCTCCTCAATGGAGTAAGTGTTGCCAAGGGAAAGCATTGGGTATTTGTGAGGGTATTTACGGAATCCGGACTCAAGGTCCGAGCCAACGCGACGGGCAGGGGAGTCTTCCGTGACAAGCTCAGGAAACTGCGTTTCAAGGGCCTCCAGCTCATGCATGAGGGAGTCATATTCATAGTCACTCATGGTGGGCGCGTTCTCCACGTAGTACCTGCGGCTGTTCTCCAGGAGAACGGCCTTCAGTTCCTCTATCCTATGTTTTGCCTCACTATAGTCCATAATTGTACAAAGATAGCAAAAAAAAGCGGTAATATGTATATTTCAAATCACGTTAATTCTTACTATCTTTGTATGATTTAAAGAAACTATTTACAAAACATAAATCGCACTTATGAAAGATTCTATCATTATCCTTTGTGGCGGCGGCCCGGCCCCGGGCATGAACACCGTCGTAATGTCTGTAGCAAAGACTTTCCTTTCAAACGGTTACCGTGTAATCGGCCTTCACGGCGGTTACAGCGGGCTTTTCTCCAAGAGCCCCCGCACTGAGGACATAGATTTCTTCAAAGCAGATGCTTACTTCAACCGTGGCGGTTCCTACCTCCAGATGAGCCGTTTCAAACCCACGGACAAAGACTTTGAAGAGAATTTCAACCTGGGCCTTTTCCAGGACAACAACATCAAGCTCCTGGTTACCGTTGGCGGTGATGATACAGCTTCCACCGCAAACCGCATTGCAAAGTTCCTTGAGGCAAAGCAGTATCCCATCCACAATATCCACGTGCCCAAGACCATAGACAATGACCTTCCTCTGCCTAACAATACCCCCACGTTTGGATTCAACAGCGCAAAGGATGAAGGTGCACACCTTGCACGCACCGTGTATGAGGATGCCCGCACCAGCGGCAACTGGCTCATCATCAGCGCAATGGGCCGCAGCGCCGGTCACCTTGCCCTTGGTATCGGTGAGGCCACGCACTGCCCCATGACCATCATCCCTGAGATGTTCAACAAGACGGAAATCACCCTTGACAAAATTGTCAACCTTGCACTTTCCGCCATCCTCAAGCGCAACATCCTTGGTATCCCTTACGGCACCGTGGTGGTTGCAGAAGGCGTTTTCCATGACCTTGACCCTCAGGAAATCAAGAACGCCGGCGTTTCCATGACCTATGATGAGCACGGTCACCCTGAGCTTGGCAAGATCTCCAAGGCAGTCCTTTTCAATGACATCCTTGAGAAGAAGTTCAAAGCTATCGGCCTCAAGGTCAAGACCCGTCCCGTGGAGATTGGATATGACGTACGCTGCCAGGATCCCATCGCATTTGACCTCACTTACTGCAGTGAGCTTGCAATGGGTGCCTATGAGCTCTTCAAGAAGGGTGAAACAGGCTGCATGGTATATGTAGACGCCTTCGGCGAGGCAAAACCCCTGTACCTCAAGGACCTCCAGGGCGCAGACGGAAAGATTCCTCCGCGCAGGGTAGCAATTGACGGCGGCATCGCCCAGAACTACTTCAACCACCTCTGCCACTTCATCACTCCCGCAGACTATGAGGCTGCAAAGAAGTACGTTCCCAATCCTGAGGAATACGACTTCCGCAAGATCCTGAACTGGTAGTATGAAGTCCATCATTTACCAGATGCTCCCAAGGCTTTGGGGGAATGGTAAATTCTCATCAATTGACGCCGGGTCCCTTGAATACGTCAAGGGGCTCGGTGCCAATTATATCTGGTACACGGGTATAATACGCCACGCTACATCTTCCACAGAAAAGGTGGTGAAAGGAGATGCCGGGAGCCCTTACGCCATAGTGGATTACTATGATGTAAATGCTTATCTTGCAGATGATTCTGCAAGTAGAATGCAAGAATTCCTTGAACTGGTTGAAAGGACTCATAAAGCTGGCCTCAAAGTAGTCATAGACTTTGTCCCAAACCACGTTGCAAGGGAGAATGTGAACCTTGGAAAGGAAGACGACAAAACCGTCCATTGGAAAGCGGAAAACGACTTCTTCTATTATCCCGGAGAGGCCCTGAAACTTCCCGCTCCCTGCAAGGGATACAAGGAGTCTCCGGCCAAGGCATCCGGCAACGCGTTTACATCGGCCCCGAATATCAATGACTGGTGGGAAACCGTGCGCATAAACTACTGCGACTTCCACACCCGCACCTGGGACAAGATGTATGATATTGTCCGCTTCTGGGCAGGGAAAGGCGTTGACGGTTTCCGCTGCGACATGGTGGAGATGGTGCCGCCAGAGTTCATGAAGTGGCTCATAGGGAAAATCAAGCAGGAATTCCCGCAGATCATCTTCATCGCGGAGGTTTACCAGAAGGATAAATACCGCATGTATGTGGAAGAGGTGGGGTTTGACCTCCTCTATGATAAATGCGGCCTCTACGATACCCTGAGGGCCGTTTCGTGCTGCGGAGCATCGGCCACGGGAATCACCCGTGACTGGCAGTTCCTGGGGGATCTCCAGCCGCATATGCTCAATTTCCTGGAGAACCACGACGAGCAGCGCCTTGCATCGGATTTCTTCTGCGGCAGCCCGGAAAGAGGCTACGCGGCTCTGGCTGTTTCCCTCCTTTGGAACACCGCCCCGTTTATGCTCTATTTTGGGCAGGAAGCAGGGGAGAGAGGAATGGACAAGGAAGGCTTCAGCGGCCTTGACGGCCGCACCTCCATCTTTGACTGGGCCGCAAAGCATTTCGGCCCAGGAAAGGTGCTGGAGGCATACCGTGAGCTGCTTGCCCTGGCTGGGAAGCCGGCATTTTCTGAGGGCCTCAGCTATGATCTCTGCTACTGCCAGGACGGAGCTTTCAACCCCAACCGCCACTTTGCCTGGCTCCGCTCAGACGGCAAGGAGTGCTACCTTCTTGTGGCCAACTTCGGCCCTGAGGCGGATATTACCCTCCGCATCCCCCCGGAAGCGCTGGACTATCTTGGCATCAAGGCCGTCCGCACCGTCTACAGCGTATCGGTGAAAGCGTTTGGCTATAACGTAATTAAAGTAGATTAACCCCTCCTGCGGAACTCCGCAACGGTGATGGCAGTGGCGACGGCGGCGTTTAGGGATTCGGAGCCGGGGTCATCGGCCGGATAGGGAGGAATATAGAGACGGTCGCTTACACAGGCGGCCGTTTCCTTTGATATGCCATTTGCCTCGTTGCCGATAACAATGATTCCGGTGGCCGACAGTTCCTTCCTGTACATATTCTCCCCGTCAAGGAAGGTACCGTACACTTTGCCGGGATAAGAAGAACACAGCGAAGGAATATTGGTAGTGTAGAACGGTATACGGAAAATTGCGCCCATAGTGGACTGCACAACCTTGGGATTATACAGCTCTACGGTATCTTCAGAGGCATATACGGCATCAATTCCAAACCAGTCGGCAATCCTCAGGATTGTTCCAAGATTACCGGGGTCCCTGATGCCGTCCAGCGCCAGGTATAGACCCTCCGAAGGAGCCTTGAACGCCACATCAGGCTTTTTCACCAGTGCCAGCACCGGGGAAGGGGACGAAAGGGCCGATATCCGCTCCATTGCAGCTTCACCTAACTCCTCCTTCCTATACACTTTCTCAACCTCAAAACCGGATTTCAATGCCTCCTGGACCATCTTCTCACCTTCCACCACAAAAAGTCCCTCACTGTCCCGGAACTTCTTCTGTGACAGTGACTTGATGAACTTTATTTCTGCTGCTGTAATCATTGCTATTCTTCAGATGATGAAGGGTATATATCTCTAAACCGTCGCTTCGCGACCCCTCCCAGGCGCCCGCGCTACGCGCGGACTTTGGGCCCCTCCCTCTTACGCGGCCGAGGGTGGCCACGGGTTTAGAGATATATACCCTTCATCATCAATAACCTAGAGTTTTTAACATTGATTCGGCGGTCTGTTCTTCAGCAAAGACGGAAGTGACCAGGTTGCCTTCTTTGTCGCGGTCTATGAGAATGTGCCTCGGGGAAGGCATGAGGCAGTGCTTGATGCCGCCGTAGCCGGAAATGGCCTCCTGGTATGCTCCAGTGTGGAAAAAGCCGATGTAGAGGTTTTCCCTGCGGCTGCGGATGGTGGGCAGGAAGATTGCGTTGGCGTGGTAATCGGCATTATAGAAGTCCTGGCTGTCGCAGGTGAGGCCGCCCAGGAACACCCTCTGGTATTCATCGTTCCACTTGTTCACGGGGAGGAGAATGAAACGCTGGTTAAGACCCCATGTATCCGGGAGGCAGGTCATGAAGGAGTTGTCTATCATGTACCACTTCTCGCGGTCGTTCTGCTGCTTGATGTCCAGGATCTTGAAGATGGTTGCGCCGCTCTCTCCAACGGTAAAGCTGCCGAACTCCGTGAAGATATCGGGCTCCGGAACCCCGTATGAATTACACGTGACCTTGATCTGGTTGATGATTTCCTCCACCATGTATTCATAGTCGAAGTCCTGGGCCAGGGAAGTCTTGTTGGGAAGGCCGCCGCCTATGTTAAGGCTGTCCAGCTCCGGGCAGATGGCCTTGAGCTCACAGTAAACCTTCACGCACTTTGAAAGCTCATTCCAGTAGTATGCCGTGTCACGGATACCCGTGTTGATGAAAAAATGCAGCATCTTGAGGTGGAAGTTGGGATACTTTGCCACCGTGTCCTTGTAGAACTTCACTATATCCGAATAACGGATACCAAGGCGGGAAGTGTAGAAATCGAAGTTGGGCTCTTCCTCGGAGGCAATGCGGATACCCATCATGGTCTCCTCCTCAATAAGATCGGCCAGGTCTTCAAACTCATTCTTGTTGTCAAGGACGGGGATGATGTTCACCCAGCCGTCCTTGCGGAGTTTTGCTATATTCTCCACGTACTGCGGGCGCTTGAAGCCGTTGCAGATGACATAGATCTTGCTCTTGTCCACGGAACCATCTTTTTCCAGGGCCTGCATGAGGTCCAGGTCATAGGCCGATGATGTTTCCAGGTGGATGTCATTCTTAAGCGCCTCATGCACCACAAAGGCAAACTGGGAACTCTTGGTGCAGTAGCTGTAATGGTACTTTCCCTGATAATCCGCTTTGGCCATGGCCACCTTGAAAAGGCGCTTTGCCCTCTGGATCTGGGAAGAGATCTTGGGAAGATAGGTAATCTTGAGGGGAGTACCGTACTTCTCAATGATTTCCATAAGGTCAATGTCATTGAACATCAGATTGCCGTCCACCACCATGAATTCGTCCTGGGGGAAGTCGAAGGTTTGATCTATAAGGTCAATGTACTTGTTTTTCATCCGCTTTTGGTTTTGCCTTTAGAATAGTGAATGCAAATATACGGAAAAAAGTATTAATTTTGTAAGAATGAAATCAAGGAGCACAATATTTATTGCACTGGCTGCCGCACTGGCCGTAGCATCGTGCAGTACCACCAGCACACTGCGTGACGGTGAGTATCTTCTTCGCTCCAACAAGATAAGGGTCAACGACAAAACTTACAACGCCGGAGACCTCAGTGCATACCTCCTTCAGAAGCCCAATGCCTGGATGCTTGGCACCAGTCCCTCCCTTGTTGTGTACAACTGGGGCGGGGAGGGGAAAACCGGCTTCCAGAGGTTTTTCCGTAAACTTGGCGCCCCTCCTGTTGTGTATGACGCGTCAAAGGTTGACGAAACAATAGACAACATAGCCAACCATCTCCGTTTCACCGGCTATTACGGTTCCGTGGTAGAAAGTAACGTGCGGGTTAGCAAGAGAATGGTTTACGTTACTTATTACGTGGCCCTTGGGAAGCGCTACAAGATAAGCGCAATAGACTACGACATCCCATCCTACGGCACTTTCAAGCAGGATTGGGAGCAGGACCTTGAGAACGTTTCCCTAAAGGAAGGCATGTACCTCTCTGAGGAAGTCATAGAGAAGGAGGCCGACAGAAGCGCCGCTCACTTCCGCACCAAAGGCTACTACGGTTTCAGCAAGAGTTTCTATCTCTTTGAGGCCGATACCCTTGCCGGCGACGGCAACGCCAAGCTCACCATGAGCATCCGCGATTATGCCCTGGGAGACAGCCCTGCATCGGCCCAGGAGCATAAGAAATACTCTATCGGAGAGCTTACCGTCTCCAAGCCAAGAAGGCTCAAAATACGCCCCGGCGTCATTGAAACGCTTAATCTCATAAGACCCGGAGACCTCTACAACGAGGAAGTGATCAACACCACCTACTCCCGTTTCTCCAACGTGGGTATGCTTACAGGCGTAAACATCACTACGTCAGAAGCTCCGGGGGAGAAAGTGGACTGCAACATTGCCCTGAGGAACTCAGGCCTTCAGGGCTTCAAGGTAAACCTGGAGGCATCTGTAAACTCTACCGCCCTGTTTGGCATTTCACCCCAGCTCACATACTACCACAGGAACATTTTCCATGGTGGAGAGGTGCTAAACCTTGGTGTAAAGGGCAACTTCCAGTTCCGTCCCAAGTCAGACGCCTACTCCACGGAGGTAAGTGCCACGGGAAGCATCCTGTTTCCCAAGTTTATCGGCCTTCCCACCAAGTTCTTCAAGGGGAAATACATCCCAAAGACGGAGGTCTCACTTGCGTACAATTATCAGGACCGCCCGGAATTCAAGCGCCAGGCAATTGCAGGGGAGTTCAGTTATACCGGAAGGTTCAATTCCCAGTTCTCATATAAGTTCACCCCAATAAGAGTGAATGTCACAAGGCTGTTCGGCGCATCTGAGGCATTTGTGGAGAAGTTATTCGATAACATAATCCTGTCTGGTGCCTATATGGACAAGTTCGATATGGGTATAAGCACCATGCTTTATTATACCACTGACAACTCCGTGGTACCTACCAGGCCATACCACTATGCCAGGCTCAACTTTGACCTTTCCGGAAACACTCTGAGCCTGTTCAACAACCTTCTTCCTCAAAATGAGTTCGAGGAAAGGACTATCTGGACCATTCCATATGCCCAGTACGTGAGGGCGGAAGTCCACCTTGGAAAGACATTCCGCTTCGGGAAACAGGACAAGCACGCACTGGCGCTCCATTTCAATGCAGGCGCCGCTTTCCCGTACGGCAATTCAAAAACCTCCACGGTTCCACTGGAAAAGCTCTTCTATGCTGGCGGTGCGTATTCCATGCGCGGCTGGCAGGCAAGGACCCTTGGGCCTGGCACAAGCACCCTGTACTCAGAGTTCTTCACCATTCCCAGTTCCGTTGGAGAAATGAAACTTGAAGCCAACGTAGAATACCGTTTCCCCATATTCTGGAAGATTGAGGGGGCACTTTTTGCCGATGCCGGCAATATCTGGGACCTTCCCAAGCCCGGCATCACCATAGAGGATGATCTTGCGAAAAGTGTCTTCGGATTCACAAAGGAAACGCTGGAAGGAATCGGCCTTGACTGGGGACTTGGTATCCGCCTGAACTTCGGACTAATCCTGGTACGCCTTGACGGCGGCTTCCGTATTCACGATCCCGGAAGGGAGCAGCAATACCGCTGGCTGGGCCCCGCCGATTGGTTCGGAGGAGGCGCTTACGCAATACATTTTGGAGTAGGTTATCCGTTTTGACGCCCCACCCCCGGCGCCTACGGCGCTTAATCCTTTGATTCAGCCTTTAGGATAATATTTGGGCCAGCAGGCCTCAAGATAGGCTTTGAGGACGTTCTCGTGGCGGTTCTCCGCCGGTTCATAGAAAACCTTGCCCTTCAGGGCGTCAGGCATAAATTCCATATCGGCAAAATGACCGGGGTAGTCGTGGGCGTACTTGTAGCCGTCGCTGTACCCAAGTTCCTCCATAAGCTTTGTAGGAGCGTTTCTGATAGGGAGGGGGACAGGGAGGTTTCCGCTTTCTTTAACCTGAGCCAGGGCCTTTTCTATGGCCATATATGAGGCGTTGCTCTTGGGCGATGAAGCCAGATACACGGTTGTTTCGGCAAGGGGAATCCTGCCTTCAGGCATGCCGATCTTTGAAACCACTTCAAAGCAGGCGTTGGCAAGAAGAAGGGCGTTGGGATTTGCAAGGCCCACGTCCTCCGATGCACTCAGGCATAGCCTCCTGGCAATGAAAAGAGGATCCTCACCTCCGTCAATCATCCTTGCCAGGTAATAAATGGCAGCGTTGGGATCCGAGCCCCTGATGCTCTTTATGAAGGCCGATATAATATCATAGTGCATCTCTCCGTCCTTGTCATAGATGGCCATATTCTCCTGGATGGAGGCGGTTACCGTGGCGTTGTCTATGACGATGGGGGAGGTGCCAGGCTGGGCATCTATGACTAGTTCCAGCACATTGAGGAGCTTGCGGGCGTCACCGCCGCTGTAACGCATGAGGGCCTGGGTTTCCCTGACCTCGATCTTTTTGTCCTTCAGGAGGACATCTTCCCTTAGAGCGCGGTCCAGAAGAGCCTGCAAATCATTCTGCTCAAGGGATTTAAGGACAAAAACCTGGCAGCGGGACAGAAGGGGAGTGATAACCTCAAAGGAGGGATTTTCCGTAGTTGCACCGATAAGGACTATGGTGCCAGTTTCAACTGCCCCAAGGAGTGCATCCTGCTGGGCTTTGTTGAAGCGGTGGATCTCATCAATAAAGAGGATTGGAGCGCCTTTCTGGTTGAAAAGGGATGACTTTGAGGCCTTTTCAAAGATATCCCTCACATCCTTTACGCCTGCCGTAACCGCACTGAGGGTATAGAAATCCCTGTCCAGGGTTTCTGCAATGATATGAGCCAGGGTGGTTTTACCCACTCCGGGAGGGCCCCAGAGTATGAAAGAGGAGAGATTTCCGCTTTCTATCATCTTCCTTAACACGCATCCCTCACCAACCAGATGACGCTGGCCCACATACTGATCCAGCGTCCTTGGTCTCATTCTCTCCGGAAGGGGAGGAAGCATTACGGAAGATGCACTCATCTATCTATTCTATTGGTTTAGAAAAGACTCTTCTGCGGCGTACAAAATCTTTCTCGTAGTCGTTCCAGATATTCTGGACGGAGGTGTTGGTTTCCATCTCAGCGTTGGATTCGCCGTATTTGAAGCCGCCCTTTATGAGATTCCCTATGAACTGGTTGAAAAGCATTGCATGGACGCCCCTGTTGCGGTATTCAGGGTCTACGCCGATGAGCATAAGCTCAATTGCAGGGTCGTGTTTCAGATACATTGCCTTTACAAGGTGCCACCACCCGAACGGGAACAGGTAACCGCGGCACTTATGAACAGCCTTGGCAATGGACGGCATGGCAACGGCAAGCGCTACAAGTTTACCTTCTGCATCCTCGATTGCCGTGACGTAATTCATATCCAGAAGGCCCAGATATGAGTCCACGTACTTGTCCATAACATCCTCCGGAAGGACCGTGAAATCATACAATTGGTTGTATGTGCGGTTTACAAGGTCAAAGAGTTTCTGGCCGTAGCCTCCCTTTGTAACGTCACGCTTGGAGAGTTTCTTGACGCTGAGGTTATAACGCTGGCTGATGAGGTTTGCTATGCGTGTAACCTTTTCAGGAAGGGCCTTAGGCACGTAAATCCTGTACTCCAGCCAGTCATTGGCCTTTGTCATTGAAAGAGCTTCAAAATGGCGGCCGTAGTATTCATAGTTGAACCTGAGGGCATAGGTAGAAATTTGGTCGAAGCCTTCCACTACGCAGCCTTCGTTGTCAAAATCAGTGAAGCCAAGGGGGCCGGTAACCTGGGTCATGCCCATTTCCTTACCGTAGGCCGATACAGCCTCAATGAGGGCTTTGGAAACCTCCATATCGTCTATGAAGTCTATCCAGCCAAAACGAACCTCCTGGTGCTGCCAGTTGCGGTTTGCAATCTCATTGATGATAGCTGCCACACGGCCGGCTATCTTTCCGTCCTTGTATGCCAGAAAAAGCCTGAATTTGGCATACTTGGACATTGGATTCTTTGCTGGATCCAGAGTGGCCATTTCATCAAGAAACAGCCCTGGAACATAATAGGGACAGTTTTTATATAGTTCAAGCGGGAACTTCACAAAGGCTTTCAGTTCCCTTTTGGTGCTTACTGTCTTAACAATTACAGACATTGGTTAAGGTTTAAATTTTAGCAATCACAAATATAGCAATTTTTTACGGAAACATAAAAAAACCGCGCCCGAAAGAGCGCGGTAAAATAGGGGAGAGAATGATTATCTCACTTCCTCAAGAACAAAGTTCAGAGTTCCGTCATAATCCTTGCCCTGAGCATTGATCTTGGCCTTTACGATGAGCTGGCAACGGCCCTGAGCAGGGAAGCTGATGGTACCGGTAGCCTTACCGTTAAGGAATTCATTGCCTACGCTGGCAAGATCCCACTCGAATGAAGTAGATTCAATCTTGAACTGGCCATAGAAAGGCTTTGCATCGGTAAAGGTGATAGCAAAGGTATCTGAACCGGAGAAGATGATTTCCTTCACGCTGTAGCCCATGAACTTATTGAGCTGCTCCTCTGTGAACTGTACGCCATTGCTCTTTGCATAGTCTGCGACAGCCTTGAGATCAAGACCATTATCGAAAGACTTCTCGATGCCTGCCTTGTCCAGGTCACCGCCCTTGATGGCGATAACGACAGATTTAATCTTCCATACACGAGCGGCGTTGGCCTCTGCATCACTGCCAGACTCGATAGCCTCTACAACTTCAGCAATAGCCTCTACAGCATCGCCTGTGAGGGGAGTGATGGTAATGCCTTTACCGTCAATCTTCACGGAACCAACGCCCTCAAGGGTGTAAACGCCATCCTTGTAAGTGAAGGGACCTACGATAACTTCTTCACCGTCATCGGCCTTAGGAAGGGGAGCGTCTACTACAGTCATGATAAAGCGTCCGCCCTCTGTGAATACAATCTGCTTAACAGCTTTAGTCTCTTTCTCAGGAGCGCCGGTAATAGGGACTTTGACAATAGGCATATTCTCAACCTTCGGAGAGAAGACGATGTTTTTGGCAACGTCCTTGGAAATGGCATCCTGCTGCTTTACGGATTTAGCTTCCTCACCACCAGCGGCAGGTTTGTTGTTACAAGAAACAACTACTGAGATAAGTGCAGCAATTGCTGCGAAAAACAGAACTTTTTTCATAATTTATTGATTTTTAAGTACTTACTAGAAAATGCGAACAACCAATGTGAGCCTCATCATAGGGAACACAGGGATTTGCCCAATCTTGTCAATCATGCCGCTGTCCATCTGTTTTCCGTCATCATCTGTGAGTGTTTGTGAGGTAACCACACAGGTTTTCTTGACGTGCTGGTCTGTTACAGGGTCAAGGGTGTGGAAATTATAAGCCTGGGCCTTGATACCGCCTGTGTAGATAACACCCATGTCAAATGTAACGCCGACTCTCTTGTTGACGCCAACGGCATGGCCGAATCCGATACCGGCATAAGGGAATATATTGTTGAAACCTTCCTGTCCGGGAGTGCCAAATCCCACATCTGCATAGATCTGGCCGTTTTCATCTGAGGAGATTTTGGCGTCTCCGTAAGAAATGGCGAGTGATGCATACTCATCCTTGCGAAGGATGGGCTCACGAGCGTCTACCTGGCCTGAAAGGAATTTTCCTGTGCCGATATACATACCAACTGTGAAATGGAAAGCCAGATGCTTTCCGGGGAAGATATCGAACATCAGGTTACCCAGACCTCCATCCCAAAGAGTAGCTTTGACAGGAGTATTGGTAAGATCTATAGTACGTTCATCTGTGACTTTATACTGGCCCAAATTAACGGACTGCTTGTGAGAGTAAGGGAATATGGAATAACCGGCACGGATTTGCACGTGAGGGGTAAGAGTAGTTGCCACTTGAACGCCGGCGCCCTCAAGGCCAAGTAACTCAACACCAACGGAGAGGTGATTGAAGATTTGCTTGTCTACCTTGGGAGCATCCGTGTAAAGAGGAAGCGGTTCTTCCACCACAGGAGCGGGCTCTGCAACTGCAACGGTGTCCTGAGCGGGTTCTACCGGATCAATTTCCTGGGCCCTGGCGCTGATGAGGGCGAAAGCCGTAAGTGCAAGGAAAAGGGCAAAAGTCTTTTTCATAGGTAGTGTTTTAATTTACTAACTCTACAAATATATGCATTTTTTTGGTAAAACGTTGCATCGAACTGCAAAAAGGGCATAAAACACCTCAAAATAATTATTTTGCACTATGTTATACAATTTATATTATGTTAAGTTACGGAAATAAATTTGTCTCCCCTCTCAATTTTGACTAATTTTGCAACATGTCAAGAAAAAGAGTTGATCTCCTGCTGGAGAACGTTACCATTGAGGCCGTGGCGGCCGAGGGCAAGGCACTTGCGCACGTGGACGGAATGGTTGTCTTTGTGGATTTTGCCGTTCCCGGAGACGTTGTGGACATCCAGGTCTTCAAAAAGAAGAAAAACTACATGGAAGGCTGGATAAAACGTATTGTAAAGCCTTCAGAGCACCGTCTGGAACCTTTCTGCCCGCATTTTGGAGTTTGCGGCGGGTGCCGATGGCAGCCGCTGCCTTACAGCATGCAGCTTGAAGCCAAGAGACAGCAGGTGGAAGACCAGCTGGTACGTATCGGCCATCTTGACGTACCGGAAATAAGGCCTACACTCCCCTCTCCACATACAGAATATTATCGTAACAAATTGGAATTCAGCGCTTCAGCGTCTCGCTGGATCCTCAATGGAGAGAATCCTGATGCACTATCGGCCGATGATCGCGTGGGCCTTGGCTTCCACGTGAGTAAATTCTTTGATAAAGTGCTGGATATCAAGGAGTGCCACCTTCAGAAAGAGCCATCAAATGCCATCCGCCTCTTTGTGAAGCAGTTCTGCCTTGACCACGGCTACGAGTTTTACAATATCCGTGAAAACAGGGGCTTTTTCCGCAATATGTTTGTCAGGACAAATGACAAGGGAGACGTCATGCTCATCCTGTGCTTCGCTCAGCCCCGTATGGAAGATATAAAAGCCCTCCTGGATGCCGTGAGCGCCCGTTTTCCTGAGATTTCAAGCCTTTGGTACATAGTTAACGAAAAACTCAACGACTCTATATCTGACCAGTCCCCCGTCCTCTACAAAGGAGAAGACGCCATATATGAGACAATGGAAGGCCTGAGCTTCAAGATCGGCCCCAAATCCTTCTATCAGACAAACTCTGAGCAGGCCTACAGGCTTTACAGCGTAGCCAGGGACTTTGCTGCTCTTACCGGCAATGAGGTTGTCTATGACCTCTATACCGGCACGGGCACCATTGCACAGTTTGTAAGTGCAAAGGCCGCTAAAGTGGTTGGAATCGAGTACGTCCCGGAGGCCATAGAAGATGCCAAGGATAACGCAAAACGCAACGGAATCACAAACTGCAGCTTCTTTGCAGGAGACATGAAAGATGTTCTGAATGAGGCGTTTATCGCAAAACACGGAAGGCCGGATGTAATAATCCTGGATCCCCCCCGAGCAGGTATCCACCCTGACGTAGCAAAGGTAATCCTTGGTGCCGCCCCGGGCCGAATGGTGTATGTGAGCTGTAACCCTGCTTCACAGGCCAGGGACCTTGCAATTATCTCTGAGAAATACCGCATTACCGCTGTGCAGCCCGTGGATATGTTCCCCCACACCATGCATGTGGAGAACGTTGTGGCGCTGGAACTTATTTAACTTCTATCTCCCTTTCAAGGATATCCCTGGTATTGTCCAAATAAGTGACCTCGGCACTCACGGTGTGCCATCCGGCCGTAAGGGTGATGATACTGCCGTCAAGGGTTTCTGTACCGTCGAAAGCCCAGACTATGGATTTGATATTAAGGTCTGGAGACGTAGCAATCCTCAACTCTACCTTTTCCCCTGCCCTCAAGGCACCTGGAGCAATATCTATGTAAGGCTGGCCGATATCCGGAAGGCCCGGAACGTAATCTTCATCAGAGAGAGTGATTATTATGGGGACGTCATAAGTGCCAAGATACTTCCAATCAGCATGCCCCTGAAAATTCAGGGGTGCGCTGTAGCATCCACCACCTGTAGGTAGTACAATAAGGCTATTTTCTTTGTTGGCCTTGACATTCTCTATGGCAAACCCTAAATAGAAATCTCCGGATGGTATATGAATGCCATTGTCAGAAATATCATAAATGGCATATGACTCTTTGTTCACTCTGGGGGATTTAACAGCCGACAATCCATCGGCCGAATCCAGTATGAAATAATAGGCGTCTGCATCATAGTATGTGAAGTAATTTACACTCTTCACAAGGAGGCCCTCATATGCGCCCCAAATATCCCTGGAACATTTTGCGCCAACCATCAAGGATTTGTCGTCAATTGACCCTACGGCATAGAATTCCATCGCTTCAATATCCTTTTCCATGATATCCCAGAATGGGAAATCTCCCGTCATCCCAAACTCTCCCATGGCCCTCAAGGTGAAATCAGTTGTAGTAACCTTCTTGTTTATCCGGACGGTAACGGACTGCCCTACATAGCCCTCAAGGCTGGCACTCAACGAATAATTCTCCGGAGCATCCGGGCCGATTTCAAAGGAAAACCGGCCGGTGGCATCAGTAAATGTCTTCTGCCCACCGGCGGAAAGAAGCTTCCTTATCACAATCCCACTGGTGCTTGGAGCTGCTTCAGTATATGGATTTAAGGCAACTGAAACGCCTTCCAGGGGCTTTCCGGATGTATCTTTCACTGTTCCTTCAAGGAACCTTGCATCAGAGTCCGTGGTGGCCGTAAAATGGACTTCATTGCCGCTCACGTGTATATCTGAGAGAATGTATGAGGAATCGTTGCCGTCCCAGTCCTTGGCACAATATGAATCAATCCCGTAGAATCCAGGGAATACGAGGTCGGAACAATCAAGTTTGGTGGATTGAAAGCTTGTTGACTCCTGATCCGGCGGAGCGACTACGTAAAAACATGGGTGGCCGCCGTAATTATTGATGGTATTGGTCCTCCAGATATACTGTGCTGAAATACTTCCCACAATAGTGTGGGACGGGGATTTATCCACATGATAGACAACCATGCCTTCATGAAGAGGAGCATCCCATTTGTTGCCCTCACCACCCCTCTTTTCATAAAGGAAATACTCCCCTTCCGCGGTTGCAAGTGTCTTGAAAGCAACATTGTTATCTATGAACGGGAGCACATTCTCCCCTGCCTTAATCATCTTTATGTCACTCTCTTCCATCCACCCAAGCATTATCCTTTCCTCCGTATTAAAGTATGGCGGAGTTCGGGATAAGTCGTTATAGGAACCTGCACACATGGTTGAAAAAGAGTATAGTCCTTCATTGGAACCGTTCTCATCATAGTCCGCATCATAGAAATCTGGGAGACCCAGAGAATGGGCAAACTCATGACACGTAACACCTATGGAGCACATGGTCTCGGAAACTCCCAAGCCTTTGAGTTCTGACGAGCAGAAGTAATTTCCAAGTTTTTTCCCGTCAAACTTGTGACTTCGGGCATCTGAAGAGGAAGATCCCTGGACACTCCAGGAATGCGGCCAAATGTGATCTACAGGCCATCCTTCGGCCTGTGATCCACCGGCATAATAGAACAGGACCATATCCACAAGGCCATTTGAGTCGTAGTCATACTGAGAGAAATCAACTGTTCCGTCAAGTTTCAGGCAGGCATGGTACAGCGCCAGTTCCGGCTGTTTGTCTTCATGGTCTACGGTACCATCAGAATTCTTTATCTGCTCTCCATAATACTTAATGGGATTATCCAGGGAGACCGGCCCAAAGACATCAAAAACAGGTTCAAAGGCACCGTGGGAGTTGTCCAGATAGAAATCTCTCACAGATCCCGTAGCGCCTACCCCGTTGTACCCGTTATATCCCTGCTCGTTGAGAAGGGCATCAAAACTCTGGGCCGGCGAGTTAATCTTGAACTTGACATCTGAGAACTCTACCAGTACCACAGGAATACGCCTGGTGCCGTGGGTCATGTCCGTGTAGTCACTTGTCCTGAGGTTGTTTGCACGGACGCGCTTTAATGACGCATTACGTGACATCTTGCGTACCCTGATATCCGTAACCGGAAGGAAATACCCTTTCCCATCCATTATGTATCTGTTCCCGGCTTTATCCCTGAACCAACTGCCAAATTCGTCTCCCTTTTGCTCAAGGACCAGAGTCCTTCCGTCAGGCTGGGTATATGAACGGAAACCGGGCTTTGCCGGTATTGCGTATGCGCTCAGAGCTATGATAGATAACGCTGCTATTGTAGTGAGTAACCTTTTCATAGCTCTTACTTTTTTATCACGTAATAAGGTCCCTGGGTGCTTTTAAGCCACAGTGTGTCTCCGCTCACTTTCAGCACCCGGGCCGTAGAAGAGAAGCTCTTGAGTTCCTTTTCCGGCGTTTTGGCCGTAAATGTGAGATAAATACTATGACCAACCTGAGAAACCGAAGACTTTATCCCGGACACGGTGTACACAGTCTTATTCTCCGGATCCACCATGCTGAATGCAATTGTCCTGGAATCGGCCGAATAGTGCCTGGAAAGCTGCCACTCCCCCCTCCTGTACGAATAATCCAAGCCGTCCATATTATATACTCCAAGGGTTCTGACCTTTAGGATAGGGTCTTCTTCCTCCTTGGGGTCATCATCTGGAGTCTGATTCTGCTGCCCGCTGGGATCCTCTTTCTGAGGCTCCGTGAAAAGCACAATCTGGCATCCGTACAGCATTGCGCCAAGGATAGCCAGTGCCAGTGCGTAGTATAATATCCTTTTCATTTTATATTGAATTCTTTCCTGATAGTTTCCTCTACACCTGAACTGTATTCAAGAACCGCCTCCAGTACGTGATAACCACTCTCAAGGACAACGTTACCACGCACCTTGCTTCCATCATAAAACCATGTCACATCTACCTGAGGCCAGTTTTCCGGACTTACAAGCTCCAGCGGGAAGGTGTCTCCCTCCTGCCAGTTTCCCTTACCTGAACTGATATAGAAATAACCAAGGGCCGACAAGTCCCCTGCCCCCACCTGCTCCTGAACCTGAGCCTCCAGCATCAGATTCATGGTTATGTCGGCCCTCTCTACATAGAGGGGACTCCAAGAGGATCTTTCCACGCTGAACGGTGCCCAGTAACTGTTGTTCTTTTCCCCGGGATACACAGTTCCAAGGTAGAAACTGCCGTTCCCGCTTTCTGCGCTGCCATATCCAATGTAGACATCCTCGCCTTCCGGAATCACTATCCCGGCATCGCTCACATCCACCGTATTCTTGAAATACATGCCATAGACCGGCGTTTCAACCAGCCTTGTAAGCACTCTTTCCCGGCCGATATCCACCGTCACATATATCTCTCCCAGAAATGAATTCAGAAGATACGGATAGAAGATAATCTGCATAAGGAGACTGCCGGCATAGGAAGCAAGATCATCGGCCGTAAACCTAACAGCCCCAATGCCCGCCTTATTGTAATAGCCGCGCCTTAAATGGGAGTCATACTTGGACAGTGTGCTGTCATCTCCCTCAGAGTCCCGTCTAAGGATCACGGGGACGGAAATCACCCTTGAATTGCCAAGGGAGACCCTGGTGCTGAAAGGCCTGTAACCAGGGGCCGATGCATTGAGAAGCATTGACCCTCTCTTTCCGTCCTCCACGGGAACAAGGAAATGACCGTCATTGTCCGATATGGTTTCCTCCTCACCGATGGACACGGATGCGCCTTCTACAGGGTAGCCGTATACGTCCCTTACATAGCCGTTCACATTGGTCCCCGCGTCAAACTGCGCATACAAGCTCAGGCCATCCGGTGTAAGCTCTATATTGGTCAGCTGACAGGATACATAGTTACCCGCCCAGTCCTTTGGTTCAACCGCGGATGTCATGGAAATACCGGGAAAAACCATGTTTCCGGCATCCCTCACGCCGTTATATGACGGGACAATGTAGAAACATGGGTGGGAAGGATCGTCGTTGATACCTGAACCGGGATAGATCCAGTTTTCCCACCTTGGAGCATATTCCTGAGACTTGTCCACGTGATACAGCACCATACCTTCCGGAAGAGTAGAATCCCATCCCCTGGAATCCCTGTATTCAAGGATGAAGTACTCCCCTTCATTGTCAGTGGGAATAACATAAGCTGTATTATGCTCTATGGCCGACATGACCTGCCTGCCAGGCTGAAGTGCCTGAAGCCCATCCCACTGCATCCAGCCCAGCATCATGCGTTCCTCTGCGTTAAGGAAAGGCGGAGTGAACCCGAAATTGTTGTTGTAGCCATAACACATGAGGGCGAACTCCCCAAGATCCGGGGCCTTCCCGGAACCGGACCCAACCTGGTCATAGAAATCCGGCAAGCCAAGGGCGTGCCCGAATTCATGGGAAATGATGCCGATGCCAGAAAGGTCCTTACCGTCTCTGCCTCTGAGTTCCGACGCACAGAAATAGCTGTCCAGCCTGACGCCGTCTATTTCAACGTCATGAAGATCGGGATTGGCCGATTTACTCATGTTCCAGTGATGAGCCCAGATTGCGTCCTGTGGGCCTCCCTGAGACTGGTCATGGCCGGCGTAGATGAAAAGGATCATATCCAGCACACCGTCTCCGTCAGAGTCGTACTGAGAGAAATCCACATCGTCCTTAAGGGCCACACATGCCTCTGCGATGGCTTCGTCAGCTGCGGCATCGGCCCTGACTCCGTCTATGATGACATCCCGTCCATAATAGGCACGGTATCTTGAAAGAGTCACGGGGCCGTAGACATCAAAGACGGGTGTGAATGCACCTAGGGAGTTGTCCTGGAAATAATCCCTTACTGACCCCGTGGCAAATCCCTCAGAATAATCCTCCTCATTGAGAAGGGCATCAAAATAATCTGAAGGGGCATCTCCGTCAAACTTTACGTCCGAGAATTCCACAAGGACGCATGGAACCTTGAGGGTATCAAGGGACGTCCATGCACTGAGGACCGCAGACAGTATGAGGGCCGGGAGTATCATAGGAGGGCTATGACAAAGAAGGTGGTGTTGTCCTGCTTGAGCCAGGCCTTTCCGTCCTTAATCTGGAGGACTGTCATGTCATATCTTTTGCTCACAGTGCTGTGACCATGCTCCAGAACTCTGTAAAGGAAAGACACACTTTCACCCTGAGTGAGAACCTGCGGAAGGCCCGACACGCTTACTACGCTTACCTTTTCAGGATTTAAGATGCGGTATGAGCAGCCGCCCTTATACTCCACCACGCTGAGTTGGTTATAGGAAAGGTCAAATAACACATCCCCACCCTCTACGCCGTATGCGCCGGGGGTTGTTATCATGGTTATGGGATCCGGATCTTCCGGGACGGGAGGGTTTGGAGCGGGCGGAGTGGGCCTGTCCGGCGTCTTGGGGATGCAGGAGCAGACAAACGCTGCGGCAAGCACAGACACGGATATGAGCCTTTTCAGAGTCATATTTAGTTAACAAATGTAGTAAAAATAGGAGATAATTGCTAATTTTGTGCTCAATTTTAAAGAGACATAATGTTACTTCAGATCATATTGTTCCTTGCAGGCCTTGCGCTTGTGGTGTTTGGCGCCGATTACCTTGTGGAAGGTTCATCGGCCCTTGCAAGGAAATTCGGACTCAGCGAATTTGTAATCGGCCTTACCATCGTGGGCATGGGAACATCGGCCCCTGAAATGGTAGTAAGCTTTATCGGCGCCGCTCAGGGCAATGCCGATATCGCACTTGGAAACGTGGTGGGCTCCAACATCTTCAATACCCTCCTCATCCTTGGTATCACCGCGCTCATCCTCCCCATGGCCATTACAAAAGAAAACAGGCGCAGGGATATCCCCATGAATATCGTCACGGTGGTGGTCCTCATCCTTCTGGGGCTTGAGCACACTATCTTCGGAGCCGGCATGGACGGCCTGTCACGCCTTGACGGAGGCATCCTCCTGGCCCTTTTCTTAGGGTATATGTGGCTCAGTTTCAAGACCTCCTCCCCAGATGAGAATTCCTCCACAGAGACCAAGCAGCTCAACATCTGGCTTGCCATACTATTCATCATCGGAGGCATTGCGGCTCTTATATTCGGAGGCCGCCTCTTTGTGAATTCGGCCGTTTCAATTGCGCACACCCTTGGAGTAAGTGACAAATTCATAGCCATCACCATCCTCGCTGGCGGCACATCCATGCCCGAACTTGCCACCTGCGTTGCAGCGGCAGTAAAGAAAAAAGGCCAGCTTGCACTTGGAAATATTATCGGCTCCAACATCTTCAACGTGCTGCTTATCCTTGGAGGATCGGCCCTTATCAATCCGCTTAGTTTTGCCGATATCTCCTACATTGACCTTGGAATACTCCTCGCAAGCGCCCTGGCGCTTCTGACAAGTTGCCATATAGGAAAAAAGAACAGCCTGGACCGTCTGGACGGTGCGCTGTTCCTTCTTCTGTGGGCCGGCTATATGGCCTGGCTTATTGTGAATCTGTAAGGAGGTTTTCCTTTGAAAGGACGGGATTGCTGTAGATGTGAAGGAGGATATCCCTCAGTTCATCCTTGTCCAGTTCAGGCTCTACCTTTCCAAGCAGGGCTTCTATGTAGCCTTTGAAAGCCTTGAGTTCTTCCGGAGAATATTCTGAAGAGTACTTTGAGCCTTCTGTCACAATGTCGTAGGCCATGTAATTGGTTTTCCAAAGCTTGTAGCCTTCAATGATCCTTACGTCCATTGCATGACGGATGCTCTGGTAGCGGTCGTTCTTGTCGCAGAGAGATGCTTCCTCAATCTCCTGATCAGTAAGGGGTTTCCCAAACTGGATATGGACATTCCCCTTGGGCTGCATGATGCCCTGGATAATGCTCTCAAGGTCCTCAGTCTCAGTTTTCACGTACTTCTGGGTGCGTGAGATAAGGATTTCCCTAGCTTTCAGGATATCGCAGGGTTCATACTCATAGGAGATGCTTATGGGAATGATGTTCAGTTCCTTGAAATTCTGGGTGAAATCCTTGGTACCGGACATGTCGAACATCTTGAGGAGGCCCTGCTCGGTGGTATCCAGGCCATCCTTGGTACGTCCCTGACGCTGGGCAATCCAGACAGAGCTGGTGCCGGAGGTTATGACCTCACGGATGTATTTGGAAAGCAGTTGGGAAGACAGATACAGTTCACGGGCCGATATTCCCCTGATGACCTTGATCATGCGGTTTGAGCGGATGAGTAGCTCCACGCTCTTTTGCTTAAGGAGATTGTCCCCTACGCAGATCTGGGTGTCCGGAAGGCCGTTCTTAAGGAGAATGAGCTGGAGGAATGCCGGATCCAGTATGATGTCCCTGTGATTGGACATTGCCAGATACTTGCCCTCAATGGATGTAAGATTCTCAAGGCCGCCATACGTAAACTCCTTCACGGAATGGTCTATGACCCACTGGATGGCCTTTGTCATCACTATGGACTGGAATTCGTCCACGGTGTGGATGTTACGGAGAATCTCCCCTAGAAGGGTATCGGGCTGGTCCGGGAATATCCTCTTGGATATCCACTTGGTATTTGGATGATTGGACAGGCGCGTAAGGGCGGCCGATGCTTCCTCGTCATTGAAAGGAGCAATGTCCATGTATTCAGTGAGGTCCATACTCAAATCAATTCTTCCTACAAATTTAAGCCAAATTTTTGGATTAACCTATGCCCTTTCAAGCAAAGAGGAGTCTCCGTAGCTCAGAAAACGGAAATCATTGTCCAGCGCATAATTGTAAATGGCTCTCCAGTTGCCGTTTACAAAGGCCGATACAAGAAGGATAAGGGTACTTTCCGGCTGATGGAAATTTGTCACAAGAAGGTCTACGATGCGGAATTTGAAGCCCGGTACGATGATAATGCGGGTTCCGGCGCTGATTTCCCTCTTTCCGTTTTTGTCCAGCCAGTCTATGATGGCCTGGATGGCTTCCTGAGTTGAATAGGTGTACTCCCTTTCATACGGAGCCCACTGGGCTACGTCACGGGGTTCCCCTTCCTCAATGCAGCTTACGCCTACATAGTAAAGGGATTCGAGAGTCCTTACGGAAGTGGTTCCTACTGCAATGAGGGGCACTTTCCTGTCCCTTAGCTTCACCAAAAGATCCCTTGTGACAACAAACGGTTCACGGTGCATGGGATGCTCTGAAACCAGGGAACTCTTGACCGGAAGGAAAGTACCGGCGCCTACGTGGAGGCACACTTTCTCCATATCTATACCCTTTGCCTTGATTCCCTCAAGGACCCTGTCGGTAAAGTGGAGACCGGCCGTAGGTGCTGCTACGGAGCCCCTGATGCGTGCGTATAGGGTCTGATACCGCTGCACATCAATAGCCTCTGATTCCCTGTTAAGGTACGGTGGAATTGGAACGGTTCCGGCAACTTCAAGTACCCTTGAGAACGGGCTGCCGTCCTTCCAGGTAAATCTCACCTGCCCTGTCTGACCGTCCCGGCCGGTAAGTTCTGCCCTCAGGTCCATGGCGCCAATCACGGCATCGTCATTTGGATTATACAGCCTCAAGATGTCCTCTTTCCACTTTTTAGCATTGCCGATAACACATTTCCAAGTGGTCTCCGTAGTAGCGGCAAAGGCCAGGTTGTATTCCACAGGAGCAATGGGTTCCAGGCAGAATATCTCAATATGCGCACCGCTTTCACGCCTGAAATGGAGGCGGGCCGGTACAACTTTAGTCTCGTTGAATACCATCATTGCCCCTTCAGGGAGAAGATTGGGTAAATTGCGGAAAATGGTATGCGAGACCTCACCGTTCTTGTAGTGGAGGAGTTTTGATGCGTCACGCTCCGGAAGAGGGTATTTTGCTATCCTGGAGTCTTCCAGGCCATAATTGTAATCCTCTATATGAATTTCAGGTATCATCAGAATTCGTTTTTCGGGGCAAAGTTACACTATTAATCACAAATTGTGAAATATCACGTAAATCAGTTTTTGAGCGCAACATGATTATACATATGTGAAATATTACCAACACGCCATTTGTTAACATTTGTAAATAATCCATCACTTGTTTAACATTTCGAAAAGGGCACTGATACTTTCTTGCAAAAGTGTTCCACACCTTTTGTTGTTTTAAATTTAACTATCGGAAAATCAGTGTTTTATATATATTTATATTCTATATTACTTTAACAGAATCCATAATATAAAACCGGCCGGCTTGCAAAAAGCCTTTTAACTGGCATTATATTTAATACTATATTAGTAATAATCAGTTATTTATATATTATTACTTAAATTAAATTTCATATAATTATTTATTCCATTTACCCTACCCCTTTCCAAATGTTCCTCAGGAACCATATTTGGATGTTTCACATTTAGTGTGTATATTTGTGATAACAAAATTCAGGAATATGAATCGGCGTCTTTTACAGTTTTTGCAGGCGGAAAATCTCACGCAGACTCAGTTTGCAGATACTCTGTCCGTTGCACGCGGAAGTGTCTCCCATATCCTGTCCGGCCGCAACAAGCCCGGCTATGATTTCCTGGAGAGCCTCATGCTTCACTACCCCGCCCTTAACCTTGAATGGCTTCTCACAGGAAGAGGCAAAATGTACAAGGATGCGGCCTCAGAGGACGCTGAGGGCAGTATCATGATGGATCTTTTCCCTCAGAAGACTGCAGATTCCGGCCGTAAAGTGAATAGAATCCTTGTTTTTTACTCGGACAATACCTTTGAAGAGTTCCATCCTGAAGAATAATTTATTATTTTTGCATCCGTATAGATAATCGCAAGGATGCTGTTTTTCAAGAAAAAACTGGACAAAGTCCCCAAAATTGAATTCTCAGGCGTTACACTGGGGAATCCACTTGGTGCCTATGAGGGCGTAAACAGCTCTAAATCATATAGGATACCGCATCCCGCACCCGGTTTTCTTACCCTTACTCCACCAAAGGACGGAATCCTGGAATGGATATCCAGCCTGCAGTCCCTGAGGAAGGAAACCGTACTTGCAGTCAATCTTAAGCGTGACACCCAGCGTTCCTTTGCCCTGCTATATGACTTTGTGGATTTCCTCATTATAGATACCGGCTGGGAAGAAGGCACTCAGGAAGTCCCTGACATTACAGTGCTCCTGGATGAACTCCTGAGCCTCCGGCTCTGCTATGAGCGCTATACGCGCGTTCTTGTACGCATCACTGACGGCCTTACTAAGGATGAAATCGGCCCCCTTCTGGACTATTGCCGCCTCTCCGGTATTGACGGAGTCATAATCCATGGGGTAAAGCGCTTTGAATATGTTGAAAGCGCCACGCAAGGGAGACTTCCCCTTATCTTCAACACGGATTCTCCACAGGAAGCGCTTGATTTCTGCAGCCGCGGAATCCCAGTAGAAACATCCCTAGGGCACCTCCAGCGCATCAGAATACTTAAATCACTGAACAAATAATATGCTTACCGCAAGTATATGTACAATTGGCGATGAGATTCTCATCGGCCAGGTTACGGATACCAATTCCAGCAACATTGCCAGGGCTCTGGAAGAGGCCGGAATCCACGTCAGGAGCATGGTCTCCGTAGGAGATGCCCCAGAGGCCATCGAGGATGCCCTGAGGCGGGAAATCGGCCTTAGTGACATTGTAATTACTACAGGAGGTCTGGGGCCCACCAAAGATGATATAACCAAGGCTGTCCTGGCGCGTTTTTCCGGCAGTAACGGCTACAGGGAGGACCCTGGGCAGCTTGAGATGGTTCATAAGATCCTGAAAGGAAGGGGCCTGGACGTACTCCCCATCAATCTTGCGCAGGCACAGGTGCCGGAAAAGGCGGAGGTTATAGTCAATAAGCTTGGCACTGCACCCATAATGGTGTTCAGAAGCCTTCTGGACAAAGCTACGCTCTATGCCCTTCCAGGAGTACCACATGAGGCAGTAGGGGCAATTCCGGCCGTTTTAGGGGACATTCTGGCCCATTTCAAGCCAGGGAGCATAGTACACCGTAATATTATGGTGTACGGCATGGCAGAATCGGCCCTCTCAGAGAAAATTGCAAAATGGGAAGACGCCCTTCCTTCCAATATGCACCTTGCATATCTCCCCAATACCCTTACTGGGATAAGGCTGCGCCTGTCCTCCTATGGAGGAGATGAAAAGAGCCTGGAGGCGCAGCTGGAAGCGCTTAAGGGCCTGCTTGGCTCCCTTGTCTATGCATCGGATGACACCACCCTTGAGGCAGCTGTAGGAAAGCTTCTGAAGGAACACGGGGAAACAGTGTCGGCTGCAGAATCCTGCACCGGCGGCGAGATTGCCCACCTCTTCACTTCTGTTTCCGGATCATCGGCCTATTTCATTGGCTCCGTCACCTCCTATGCAGTTTCCGTAAAAGAGAATGTGCTTGGAGTTCCGGAGAGCGTCATAACGGAGAACGGAGTGGTAAGTTCAGAGGTTGCGGCCGCCATGGCAGAGGGCGTGAGGCGCCTTACCGGAAGCACATATTCCGTTGCCACCACTGGGCTGGCCGATAAAGACGGAGACGGGAAAAATCCTGGCGGAACAGTATGGATTGGGGTGAGCGGACCACGCGGTACACGGACCGTAAAATACTGTTACAAAAATGACCGCGCGCGCAATATTGAACGCTTCGCGGCCTCTGCACTCAATTTCTTGAGGCTTTACATAGAAAAACAGTTATAGTACTGATACACAATAAAAGTAACAAAGATGTTAGATTTACTAACATCTTTGTTACTTTTAGGCTTAATGCTCTAATTCAGAGCAGTTTACAACTCGTTGGAACACATCCATCAAATTCTTGCCGGAAACCTTCTCAATGTCCTTCTCAGAGTATCCGCGGCGGCGCATTTCCACCGCTACGGCACCAATCTTTGAGACATCTTCAAGCCCCTCCGGACCAACACATATTCCGTCAAAATCGGAGCCAAGTCCAACATGGTCTATGCCCGCCAACTTGACAGCATAATCTATATGGTCCACCACTTCCTTCACGCCGGGACGCCAGATCTCTTCTTTCAGGCGGTCCTGGATTATATGCCAGGCTTCCGTGCGTTCAATGTCTGACGGGCACTGCCTCCAGTATTGGTCCGTTTTCTCGGCTTCGTCAAGAAGCGCAGCCTCAGCGGGATCTTTGCCAAAGCGGTCACTGAGGAATGCAGGATAGAAGTTTATCCCCACATATCCATCCTTCTCCCCCAGCGCCTTCAGCATATCATCCGTAAGGTTGCGCCTGTGGCCGCAGAGACTGCGGCAGCAGGAGTGCGTGGCTACGATTGGAGCCTTTGAGGCCTCTATGCAGTCCCAGAAGGTTTTGTCCGAGGCATGTGAAAGGTCTATCATCATACCAAGCTGGTTCATTTCCGCAATAACCTCCCGGCCGAAGGGGCTGAGCCCGTTCCATTTCTTCCCTTCAGACGCTGCATCGGCAATAGCGTTGTCCCCGTTATGTGTAAGGGTGACATAACTCACACCAAGGCGGTAGAAAGTCCTGAGGAGCGACAGATTCTCCTGGATGGGAGATCCGTTCTCCATACCTATAAAAATGGAAATAAGGCCGTCCTTGCGGTTCTTTGTGGCCTCTTCCGGACTGAAGGTTATTGCCGATAGCTCCGAATTACGCTCAACGGCATCATATGTTGCGGACAACATCTCCAGGGCGTATCTTGTAGCGGCGTCCGGGGCCATCTGGGGCGGCGTATAAAGCGCAAAGAAAACACCGTCCACTCCCCCTCTGATGAGTTTAGGGAAGTCTACATGGCCGTATTTATTGTCTATATCCACATTCCTCAGCCTCAGAAGCTGGGAGGGGGTATCCATATGGGAATCGTAAATCATTATCTTGTGCTTGAGCCGTAAGGAGCGAGGGTAGAACGAACAACTTTGCCGATTTTGAACACGGGATCACCGGTATAATAGAGCGTGCTGCCGCCCACAAGATTGGCGTCCAGGCTCTCTGAGACGGTGATATTAGCTTTCACGGAACCGTTAAGGTCTACGGTCGCAGTCTTGGTATCAAAAGCAGCGGCCTCAAGGTTGGCGCTCCTCTCACCGCGAACGGAAAGAGCTTCACCCTTACCTGAGAGGTTGATACTGGCCGATCCTGAAATATTTACCACGGCCTTCTCTCCCTCGAATGTTATGACAGACTTTGATCCGCTTGTGCCGGATATTGTTGCATCTTCACCCTTGGAGGTGATGGCAATCTCTGAAGAACCGGCAGCAGCGGAGATGATGTCATGGGCGTTGACGGTGGCCCTGAGGTTTGCGTTGCCCTCTGTCTTTAATTCGGCCTTATTCACGGCATCTATGCTCAAGGCCGCCTGGGCCTGCTTTTTCATATTGACATTGACAGAGCCGGCCTTTATATTAAGGTTCTTCAGCTGAGCCTTGTCCTGAATATCTATATCCGTTGTGAGCTTGCACTCAAGGACATCTCCGCAGTTAAGGATTGCATTGCCTCCTAGGAAGAGGGACGACAGCTCCGGCATGGAAATGCTTGCCCTGAAAACGGGCTTGGGGGCATTCCGGCCCTTATACAACTGCCTTACGTCCTTGGGGACGGCTTTGCCGTCATAAGTAATGTGAAGCACCTTTCCGCGTACATAAACCTGCACGTAAGGAGACAGCATCTTGTCTACCGTAACCTTGGCTACACAGGGACCGTTTGAGAGGGTGACCTCGAAGTCATCGGCTACCTCAATGCCGGAGAACTCCCCTACAGGGATGGTCTTCTCTTCCAGCTGGGAAGTGTACTGGGCACGTGCAGCAGGTGCCGCTAAAAGTAAAGTGACACTTGCAATAGCAAGAATCAACATCTTGTTAATCAGCGCTTTCATATTACAATACTATTATTAATTATCTATCTGCTCCATAAGGGAAGTCCACTCCAGCGTCTGCTCATCCATAGTCCTCTTGTGTTCCAGGTATTCCCTTGTGAGGTCCAAAATATCGTCATTATTTCCCGGATTAGCAAGGATTTTCTCTATTTCCGCCATCTTCTCCTCATGGGCCGATATCTGCTTTTCCAGGTAATCAATCCTGTTACGTATCTTCCTCTCCTCCTTTGACACAGCCTTCATCTTACGGAATTCTTTCACGCCCTCAGAAGGCTGGGCTGGAGCTTTTTCCTGTACCGGGGCCTTTCTTTCAAGTTCCTGAAGGCTCTCAAGTTTGCGCCTCCGGAGGAAATCGGCCACCGTCCCAAGGTGCTCCGTTACCTTTCCGTCACGGAATTCATAGAGCTTATCCACAAGGCCATCCAGGAAGTCACGGTCATGGGATACAACAATAAGCGTACCGTCGAAGGATTTGAGGGCCTGCTTGAGGATATCTTTTGACCTGATATCCATATGGTTGGTGGGTTCATCCAGCGCAAGGACGTTGTACGGGGACAGCATGAGCTTTGCCATTCCAAGCCTGGCACGCTCTCCTCCGCTAAGGACGGATACCCTCTTGTCAATGTCCTCTCCCTTGAAAAGGAATGCCCCCAGGATATCCCTGAGGCGGGTTCTGATATCGCCTACAGCTATTCTGTCAAGTGTCCCGAAAACTGTCTCTGACGGATCCAGGATATCCTCCTGATTCTGGGCATAATAGCCGATGCTTACGTTGTGACCCGTCTTAGCCTCTCCTTCAAGAGGATAGAGTTCCTTCATTATTACCCTCATGAGGGTAGTCTTTCCCTCGCCGTTACGGCCGATGAGCGCTACCTTCTCTCCCCTTTTTATCTCAATATCGGCATGGGAGAAAACCACCTTCTGAGGATATCCTACGGTGATATCCGTGGCCTTGAACACCACGTCTCCGGAGCGCTGCGCGGGCGGGAATTTGAGATTGATTGAAGCGTTTTCCGTCTCATCTATCTCTATCCTTTCAAGCTTTTCAAGCGCCTTTATGCGGGACTGTACCTGATTACTCTTTGTAGGCTTGTAGCGGAAGCGGTTTATGAAATCCTCCGTCTTCTCTATCATGCGCTGCTGGTTCTCATAGGCGGCAGTCTGCTGGGCAATCCTCTCCGCGCGAAGCGTGACATACTGGCTGTACGGTACCTTGTAGTCGTGAATATGCCCAAGAAGTATCTCCACTGTGCGGGTGGTAACGTTATCCAGGAACTTGCGGTCATGGGAAACCATCATAATAGAGCCCCTGAAGCCCTTCAGATAGTCCTCAAACCACTCGATGGATTCTATGTCAAGGTGGTTTGTGGGCTCGTCAAGAAGGAGGACATCCGGCCTTGAGAGAAGGATCTTCGCAAGCTCAATGCGCATGTTCCAGCCCTGGCTGAAGGTTTCCGTATTGCGGGAAAGCTCATCCTCCTTGAATCCAAGGCCGTAGAGAACCTTCTTTGCCTGCACCAGCGGGGATTCGCCGGTTTCCAGGGCCAGGCGGTCGTTCAGCTCGTTAAGACGGGTAATGAGGGCTTCGTAGGAGGCCGATTCATAGTCTGTTCTCTCCCCCAGCTGAGCCGTGAGGCTTTCCAGTTCCTCCTCCATTGCCCGGAGGTGGTCGAAAACCGTCATGACCTCCTCAATCACTGTCCTGCCACGGTGGTGCTCCATTATCTGGGGAAGATAGCCGATGTTGAGCCCTGAGGGCATCTCAATGCTGCCGGATGTAGGAGACTGCTCACCTGTTATGAGCTTCATGAGCGTGCTCTTCCCTGCCCCGTTCTTACCCACCAGGCCTATCTTGTCCTGCTCGCTTATGTGAAAGCTTATACAGTCAAGAAGGTTGAAGCTCCCGAAGGATACCGTGACGTTACTGACGGAAATCATTTCTTGCAGAGAAGGACAGACAGTTCAAAGAGGCCGTAAAGCGGTATGGCCAGAACAAACATGGAGAAAGGGTCGCTGGGTGTAATGAGGGCGGCAAGGATGAGCACCACCACGATAGCGTATTTCCGCCAGCCCTTAAGCTGGGAACGGGAAATAACGCCAATGGAAGACAGTGCCAGGATTACGGACGGGAACTCGAAGAGTATCCCTATGAGAAACACCATGGAGGTGAAAAGGGACATGTAGGAACTCAGGGAGATGGTGTTCACTATGGCATCGCTCACGGAGAAGTTCACAAAGAACATCAGGCAAACCGGGAGCACCACAAAGTATCCTACCGCCACGCCAAGATAGAAAAGGGCCGATGAAAGGGAGAATGCTCCCCTCACCGCCTTTTTCTCGTTCTCATAGAGGGCCGGAGCCACAAACTTCCATATCTCCCATATCACATACGGGAAAGCCACCACAAGGCCGCAGAGGACGGAAACCTTCAGATAAACGAAGAACTGGGCCGACAACTCGATGTTTATAAGTTCCATCGAAAAGCCTACGCCCGGAAGCCTGTAAAGCGGGAAATCGGCCTGGGTAGGCCACAGAACGGCCTTGAAAAGCGCCTTGGGAAAGCACAGAAATGCTACCGAAGCCAGCAAAACACCAAGCACCGAGCGCCAGATAGTGCCTCTCAGTGCCTCAAGGTGGTCCCAGAAGGACATTTCATCACCTCCGGGAACCACTTTCTATTCCTTGGTGTCCGGTTTATCCTTGGGAGCAGAGTCTATCTCCTTCTCAACCTCATTCACCCCTTCCTTAAAGCTCTTTACGCCTTTTCCAAGGCCCTTCATAAGTTCAGGAATCTTCTTTCCGCCAAAAATGAGAAGGATTACCAGCACAATTGCGATAATCTCCCAATGACCTATTACAAGAGGAAGCATATTAACTGTTATTTTGAGTGAATTTTTCAAAAAGATCGCAGATCACCTCCGGGCAGCGCACCGGGGTGAAGGTTTTCCTGTCCAGGAAGCCAAGGACCACCTCTCCTTCAGCGCAAAGCACTCCGTCCTGGTTTACAACCTCCTGGTGGATACGCATCTTTGCCATAGGGGCCCTGTCTACCTGGGCCGATGCAGTGAGGACATCACCCATCCTTGCAGGATGCCTGAAATGGCATTCTACGGATACTATTGGCACCAGTACACCTAGCTCTGCCTCGCACTTTTCAATGGGAAAGCCCAGCTGGACCATCATCTCGTCGCGCGCCAGTTCAAAATAGCGTATATAGTTGGAGTGATGGACAACGGCCATTTGGTCTGTCTCATAGTACCTTACAGGGAATGTAGTCTTGAAAACCGCCATAGCTCCTAGTTGTTTTCAAGTGCCTCTATCTTTGCCTTGAGGCTTTCAATCTTTGAGAGGGAATCGGCCTCCTTCTTTCTCTCAACCTCAACTACGGCGGCAGGGGCGTTATTCACAAAGCGCTCGTTGGAAAGCTTTGCACGTACGCCTGCAAGGAATTTCTCCTGGTGCTCAAGTTCCTTGCGTGCCTTGTCCAGTTCCTCTTCCACGTTGATGAGGCCTTCCATCTCAACCTGCATCTCTATGGTACGCACCATGAATCCGACGCCCTGTGAGCCGAATGCATCCACTATGGAGACCTCTGCGTTTGCAAGTTTCTCCACTACAGGAATCACCGCCTGAGGGAATCCAGCACCCTTGATATGGAGTTTCAGGACCTCCTTGGGGGCAATGTTACGCTGGCTGCGCACGCCACGGACGCCATTCACGGCCTCCTGGGCAAGGGCAAAGTCCTCTAGGGTCTTGGGATCAAATGAAGCGGCCTTTGGAGTGGGAGCGTACATGATGGTCTCCCCTTCCTTACGCTCTGCAATGTCCTGCCACAGTTCCTCCGTGATGAAGGGCATGACGGGATGGATGAGTTTTAGGAGAGCCTCAAAGTATTCCAGCGTAGCCTCCTTGGTTGCGGGGTCAATGGGCTGGCCGTATGCGGGCTTGATGGCCTCAAGATACCATGAGCAGTAGTCGTCCCAGAAGAGCTTGTAGATGGTCATGAGGGCATCTGAGATGCGGAATTTGGAGTAATGGTCCTCTACGGCGGCAACTATGTCGGAGAGTTTTGCGGCAAACCATTCAACAGCAAGACGGGCCGATGCTCCTTGAGCTGCGGCGGCATCCACCTCCCAGCCTTTGACTAGACGGTAGCTGTTCCATATCTTGTTGCAGAAAGCGGCGCCCTGCTGGATCTGGGCTTCGTCGTAGAAGATGTCGTTGCCGGCGCTGGAGCAAAGGAGCATGCCTATCCTCACGGCATCGGCCCCGTATTTCTCAATGAGGTCAAGAGGGTTGGGGCTGTTGCCAAGGGTCTTTGACATCTTCCGGCCTATCTTATCCCTCACGATACCCGTGAAGTACACATTGGAGAAGGGCTCCCTTCCCATGAACTCCTCACCTGCCATGATCATGCGGGCCACCCAGAAGAAGATGATGTCCGGGCCTGTCACAAGGTCGTTGGTGGGATAATAGTAGGAAAGGTCCTTGTTTGGCTTGTGGTCAGGATGGCCGGGCTTTTCGGGGTCAAAGACGGAGATGGGCCAGAGCCAGGAGCTGAACCAGGTGTCAAGGACGTCCTCGTCCTGCTTTAGATCGGCCATGGTAAGGGCCGGATTTATGGCCTGGGCGGCCTTAAGGGCTGCCTCAGGGGTAGCCTCAACCACGTATGAGCCATCTGGCAGATAGTATGCGGGGATGCGCTGGCCCCACCACAGCTGACGGGATATGCACCAGTCACGGGCGTTCTCCATCCAGTGGCGGTATGTGTTCACGTATTTTTCCGGGATAAACTTGGTGCGGCCGCTCTCGACGGTTTCAAGGGCGGTCTTTGCAAGCTCCTCCATCTTCAGGAACCACTGGGCGCTGAGCTTTGGCTCAATGACGGCGTCAGTGCGCTCTGAATAGCCCACGGGGCTGGTGTAGTCTTCTACCTTCACAAGGTTTCCGGCCTCTTCCAGCATCTTCACTATCTTCTTACGGGCCACAAAACGGTCCTCGCCCACAAGGATCTGGGCTTTCTCATTGAGCTTTCCGTGGTCGTCAATGATTTCCAGCACGGGAAGGTTATGCCTGAGGCCGATTTCATAGTCATGAACGTCGTGGGCGGGGGTTACCTTCAGGCAACCGGTTCCAAAGTCCATCTCCACGTAGTCGTCCTCGATAACGGGGATCTCACGGTTGATGAGCGGAATCAGGACTTTCTTCCCCTTGAGCCAGAAATGACGCTCGTCCTTGGGGTTCACGCATATTGCTGCATCGGCCATAATGGTCTCTGGACGCGTTGTGGCTATGACAAGGAACTTGTCAGTGGGGTTTCCGTTGCCGTCGGAGATGTAGTACCTCAGATGATAGAAATGGCTCTTGGTATCCTTGTGGATAACTTCGTCGTCTGAGACGGCGGTAAGGGCCTCTGGGTCCCAGTTAACCATCCTCACGCCCTTGTAGATCCAGCCCTTCTTGTAGAAATACACGAAGGTATTGATAACGGCCTCGCTGAGGGCAGGCTCCATGGTGAAGCGGGTGCGGTCCCAGTCGCAGGAGCAGCCAAGCTTACGGAGCTGCTGGAGGATGATCCCTCCGTGCTCTTCCTTCCACTCCCAGGCATGCCTCAGGAATTCCTCTCGGCCGATATCCTCCTTGTTTATGCCCTGGGCCTTCAGCTTTGCCACCACCTTTGATTCGGTTGCAATTGATGCATGGTCCGTTCCTGGCACCCAGCAGGCATTCTTTCCGTCCATACGGGCTTTGCGGATAAGGACGTCGTTGAGGGTGTTGTTGAGCACGTGGCCCATATGGAGGATTCCCGTCACGTTGGGCGGCGGAATCACTATGGTATAAGGCTGTTTTTCATTAGGTTCGCTGTGGAAGAACTTATGGTCCAGCCAATAGGCATACCACTTGTCCTCCACCTGTGCTGCGCTGTACTTTGCGGCAAGTTCTTTCATATCTTGTTTTCTGGTTTTCTCTTCTTTCTTTCCCGGCTCCCTTCCCTACGTCATGCCCGACCTGATCGGGCATCTCATTTATCCTACAAAAATAGCGATTTTTTCCGTGGATTACAAGTGGAAGAGTTATCTATCTTTGACACATCATCATACTCTCTGCAGCCGCCGCTTAAAACCCAAAACGCAAAGAAGGATTATTCCTTATTATTTTATATTTTTGTAACCTCAATGTCTGTCAAGAGGTTACATATCCTTTCACTCCTGCTGCTGACCGCTCTGCTGTCGGCCTCCCCCTTGCGGGCGCAGGAGACTCTGAAGGCCTCGAGGATAGAAGCCAAAGGAGCACGGCGTTATCTCCCCTCCCTTGGTCTTCCACGAAGGGCCGATGGCGGCATTGACAGGCTCATCAGATATGACATCCCGATATGGACAGGAAGGGAGGATGTAAAAGCCACACCCAACTGGAATATGTGTGAGCTTAGACCTGGGAGTATGATTCCGGCAGGTGTCCCCGGAGAGGTCGCTGAAATATGCCAACAGTGGCTCTCGGAGAGTCCCAAAGGCAGACTCTCCATCGTCTTCGGCCCTTTATGGAGGGGTACTTACGTAGCGCTTTGCAGGAAATCAACCAAGAGCCTTGGCTGGAAATCCATCTGCTTCCTCATCCCGGAAGGGGGAGTTGTCAAGGGCGTAAGTATCTACAGGTACTCGATGAGTGTCAACCGTTTGGAGCATATGACGGGATACGATTTCTTCCCGGGTCTTCCTTCGCACCTTCAGGAGATCATCGAGGAGATGACCTCATCGGAGTTGCTGTCCCCCGTCCAGGAGTTCGACATCCCGGAGGCAGAGGGAATAGAACAGGAACGCGAATGGGATATGGAGGAGGATTACAGGGAAATGGGATAAACTAGCCCAGTACTACAAAAAAGCCTGCAGATGCTCCCAGACCCTCTGGACCGGGAAGCCCACAACGTTGAAATAGGAGCCCTCGATGCGGGTGATGCCCACGTGGCCGATCCACTCCTGGATGGCATATGCCCCGGCTTTGTCGAAGGGCTTGTAAGTATCTATGTAATAGGAGATTTCCTCCTCCGATAGGACCTTGAACCAGACCTCCGTTGTAGCCGTGAAGGTGTCCTTCTGGGAATTGGAGCGGATGGTGACGGCAGTAGTGACGTGGTGCTTTCGGCCTGAAAGGTCACGGAGCATACGGGCAGCATCCTCGGCGTCCTTAGGTTTTCCAAGGATTTCCCCTGGCCGTCCACCCTCCGGAGGGAGGATTACCATAGTGTCAGCGGTGATGAGGATTTCATCGGCCTCCAGGGGCCGATGGAACCCCGCAGACTTCCCTTCAGACATAAGGACAGGGACATCCTCTGCGGGAGTATCAGGGCTAAAGCATTCCTTGAAATTATTGCCGGTATCTACCGTAAAGTCTATGTCCAAACCCTTAAGCAGCTCCCTTCTTCTGGGGGAGCCGCTTGCAAGGATTATCCTTTTACCGTGAAGGTTCATTTCCTAGAACAGTTTCTTGTAAGTACCGGCGTTAAAGTCCCATCTCCCCTGCTCCCGGAGGGTCCTTTCAATGGCCTCCCTGAGGCATCCCCTGCCGCCGGGACGGGAGGTAATGTAATCGGCAACGGCCTTAACCTCATCCACTGCATCAGAAGGGCATACTCCGCAGCCGCTCATAACTATGCAGTCAATGTCCGGGACGTCGTCCCCGAAGTACATTATCTCAGAGGGATCCAGGCCGTAACGCTGCGCAAACTGATGGAACTGCTCCCTTTTGTCACGGCAGTGAAGGAACACATCCTCAGGCTTTACTCCGCTGGTAATCATACGCTTACGTATGCTCTCGGAGCTTCCGCCCGTAATCACCGCAACGGGATAGCCGTTCATCACGGCCATCCTTATTGCAAAACCGTCCTTGGCGTCGTATGTGCGGAGAAGATCCCCGTCACTGAAGCAGAAAACTCCGCCGTCAGTGGCTACCCCGTCTATATCAAAGGCAAATGCCTTGATCTTAGATAGATCCATATTAGTTCTTACCTCCGCCGAAGGGGCCGAAATCGGCCAGATTGAAGGTGCCGCCGCCCTGCTGGGGGCCCTTGCCGCCAAGATCAATCACGCCAAACTGGGCCTCATACTTTGAGACATTGTCAAAGAGTGCGTTCATAAGGCGTTTTGCGTGCTCCGGAGTCATGATGATGCGGTCACTCACAAGGGCCTTGGGAAGGCCTGGAAGCGTGGTTGCAAAATCCAGTACGAACTCGCTTCTGGAATGGGATATGATTGCAAGGTTTGAGTATGAAACCTTTGTGGTCTGGGGATTGAGCTCTATGCTAAGCTGATTCTGGGGTTTGGGCTGGTTGTTATCCATATAATCTATATTTACCTGCAAAATTAACATTTTTTATAATACCAATCCACAAAATCACGGATGGCATCATCAACTGGAGTGAGCGTATACCCAAGTTCCCGGCGTGCACGGGCGCAGCTGTACCACTCATGATACAGAAGCTGCTTCACATTGTGAGGGTAAAGCTCCGTCTTTATCCTGAGGAATCTGAGGGTGGAGCCTATAACGCCTAGAAATCCCGCCATCCAGTTTGGAAGCGCTATGCATAGCTGCCGATATCCTCCCACGCGGGCCTGAATGCGGAAATACTCCTTCAGAGTAAGACACTCTCCGGTGAGAAGATACCTCCCTTCACCGCGTTCCAGGGCATTTACAATGGCAGTAGCGGCATCCCTCACGTGAAGTATGGACTTGGCACCGCGGGAGACAAACAGAATGGGTTTTCTCCATCCTAGGAGAACCATCTGGCCGGAGGAAGGCTTTGAGTCATAAGCCCCAAGCATAAAGCCCGGATTCACAATGACAATCCTCAGTTCAGGATGCTCCGAAGCATATCCAAGGAGGGCATCCTCCCCTGCCTTCTTGCTTACGGCATAGGGAGACTTGTCATAAGGCGGGCCGAAGGGGGCCGATTCATCCGAAGGACGCTCTGGGGTACCTGTAACAACGGTATTTGCCGTGCTTGTATGTACAAGGACCTTGATTCCTGATTTGGTAGCAACCTCACAAAGCATGGCCGGAAGGTCCCTGTTCACTGGAAGGAAATCCTCCACTGAGGGGAGCGTCATATCCGTAGTTCCGGCGCAGTTGATTATGGCGCTGCAGCCACCCGCCGCCGCCATGAGATCCTCTTTTGAGAGGATACTCCCCCGGACAACGTCTACCCCCGGCACGTCAAGCGAAGAACGAACCAGGGCCCGCACCTCAATTCCCCTCTCCAGAAGCACCTGGAGGACGTTTCGGCCCAAAAGACCGGTAGCACCAAGAAGGAGGACCATCGTCAGTGAGCCTTATGAGTGTGATGGGAGAAAAGCCTCTGGGGAATTTCCATGGCAAGGATTATTCCAAGGACTATGGAGACAGCCACCTTGATGGCCATGAAGCCGCTCCCGACCGCCAGCAGTAGTTCTCCTGAAGTGAGATAGTAGGAGAACCAGAAGATACCGGCTCCGGGGACAAGGGTAAAGATTCCGCAGATGATGAAGATCTGGGCCGGGCAGCGGGTAGGAACCGCGCTGAAACGTGACAGCAGGCACACCATAAGCGCCGCAAACATAGCGGAAACCGGCGCTCCTACACCAAGAATTCTGAATGCCACAAGATACGTGAGCCAGCCAATCACGCCAATTGCCCCGGCCGTAAGATACTGCGGCCTGTCAATACCATAAAGTACAGCAAAACCTACCGTTCCAATGAATGAGGCAATGGCCTGGGCAAGATAACTCTGAGTCTGAGGATTGGGCTCATAGCCGGTGAGTTTAAGCATACCTCCAAATACGGCTCCGTCCAGAAGGAAGGCCGCCGCAACGCCCATTGCTATGCAGAAAAAGCCAAGCATTGCATCCGTCATACGGGTTATACCCGCAAGGTAGTCTGAATTTGCAAGGTCCCGGACGCCGTTAGTGAAAGGCACTCCCGGAATAAGCGGCATCACAGCGCCAATTATTATATTGCTGAGGCATATGCCGATACCAACCCTCCAGCAAAGGATGGAGACAAGAGTCACCAGAAGGGCGTTACAGATGCCGCCAACTATCTTTGAGAGGTATCTGGAACTCACGAAGGACATGAACAGGAATAGGATGGCCCCTGCAATACCCGCCGCAGTGCAGTCCAGGAAACCGCCACCAAACACTGCGGAGAATCCAGCCGCGCTCAGGGTTGTAGCCACAAACTGCTCCCAGAAGGGCTTTGCGGGCATATTCTTGATACGGGCAATCCTTTCCTTAGCCTCCTGAAGAGTGCATTTTCCGGCCGATATATCATAGCTCAGGCGGTTCACCGCCGTCACCTTGCAAAGCTGGACGCTCCGGATGGGGATGAAGGCCACGTTGGCATAAGTGGATGCCTGGCCGCCGGATTTTGAAACTTTCTCTGCCTGACCTGTTGTGAAAATGCCGTTGGAGAGCACGAAGAAATTGCTGGAACTCACGCCAAAGTGGGCAGAGATCCTTCCCATGATATCCTCTACGCGGGAAATCTCCGCGCCGTTCTCAAGGAGAATGTGCCCGGCGTCGGAGGCAACATCCAGCACTTCCGCAAAATCAGGCTTTTCCATTAAAGCTTACCCTGCTCTCCCAGGTGGGAATCCTTGAATCCTATGAAATACAGAACGCCGTCAAGGCCGATTGTACTGATGCTCTGGCGGGCGCTTTCCTTCACGCGCGGCTTTGCGTGGAAGGCAATGCCAAGGCCGGCCTCATTGAGCATGGGAAGGTCATTGGCGCCATCTCCAACGGCAATTGTCTGGGCAAGGTTCACGTGTTCCGTCTGGGCGATGAGCTTCAGGAGATCGGCCTTCCTGCGGCCATCCACAACCTCTCCTAGATACCTTCCGGTGAGTTTTCCGTCCTCCCCAATCTCAAGTTCGTTTGCATAAACGTAGTCTATGCCATACTTCCTCTGGAGGTACTCTCCAAAGAAGGTGAAGCCGCCGGAAAGGATAGCAATCTTGTATCCGCATGTCTTGAGGACGGACATAAGGCGGTCAGTTCCTTCCGTTATTGGAAGATGCTCTGCAATATCCTGCATCACAGATACATCCAGACCCTTAAGCAGGGCAACTCTTTCCGTGAAACTCTCCTTGAAATCTATCTCTCCCCTCATTGCACGCTCTGTAATGGCAGCCACCTTGTCATACACGCCGTGGCGCCTTGCAAGCTCATCTATGCACTCTGCCTGGATGAGGGTGGAATCCATATCAAAACAGATGAGGCGACGCATACGGCGGTACATGTCGTCCTTCTGGAAGGAGAAGTCCATCCCTGCCTCTGCGCTCATCGACATAAGGTCCTTCTGCATGGCACTCTTATCATCGGCCGATAAAAAGCCGCGGACGGAGAACTCCACGCACGCGCGGACGTTGTGCTCCGGATGCTTTATACTCATACGGCCGGTGAGGCGCTTGATCACGTCTATGTTTAGCCCGTAACGGCTTATCACGTCCGTTGCAGCCTGGATCTGGGCTGCGCTGAGGCTTCGGCCTATAATTGTAAGGATGTAGCGGTTACGTCCCTGGCGGCCGGCCCAGGCCTCGTAGTCATCGTCGGAGATGGGAGCAAAGCCGATGCTTATGTTTCCAAGTTCCGTGGTCTTGAAAAGGAGGTCTTTCATCACCTGCCCGGAGTGGGGTTCATCTATCCTTATTAGGATACCCATTGAGAGGGTGTTGTGAATCACGGCCTGGCCAAGGTCCAGGATCTGGGCATCGTACTTAGCCAGAATGGCCATTATCTCGGCGGTAAGTCCCACGCGGTCATTACCGGAAATCCTTATTAATATCTGTTCTTGTTTCATATCTATTCCGTCATTCCCGGCTTGACCGGGAATCTAAAAAATATTTATGCAAATGTACGGAAATTTCCGTATTTTTGTAAGTTAAAACTTGAAAATGGGCTTACTTATATTATATCTCCTTCTCACAATGGGCATCTCATTCCTGTGCTCACTGCTGGAATCCGTACTTATGTCCACCCCTCTTTCCTATATCACAATGAAGGAAGACGAAGGAGACAAGAACGCAGCCCTTTTCATGAAATTCAAACAGGACCCTGACCGCCCCCTGTCGGCCATCCTGTCCCTCAATACCATTGCAAACACCCTTGGTGCCGCGGCTGTGGGCCACCAGGCCACCCTCCTTACCGGAGACCACTGGTTCGGGATCATATCGGCCGTAATGACCATCCTCATCCTGGTATTCTCGGAAATTGTTCCCAAGACCATAGGTACATCCCATTGGAAAGACCTCCTCTGGCTCTCCCGCGTGATGAACTTCCTGGTGTATCTCCTCTTCCCCATCGTGTGGCTCATTGACAAGCTCCACAACACCATATCGGACGAGGACCCGGACCTTGGCATTTCCCGTGAGGAAGTATCGGCAATGGCAAATATAGGTGAGGAGGAAGGCGTCCTGGATAACTCTGAGAACAAGGTTATCCAGAACATCATAAAACTGGACGACATTAAGGCCTATGACGTAATGACGCCCCGCGTTGTGGCAGCCATAGCCCCTGAATCAATGACCCTCAAGGAGTTCTACAAACAGGAAGAACTCTCCCACAACTCCCGTATTCCGGTATATTCGGACTCCCCTGAATTCATCACGGGATATATTCTCCGCTACGACGCCCTTGAAAATCTTGCCGAGGACAAGTTTGACATGCGCCTCAGGACCATCAAGCGCAAGATTGCGGCCTTCCATGAAGAAACAACGGTGAGTGACATCTGGGAAAGCCTCCTCAAGACCAAGGACCAGATAGCCTGCATAATTGACGACTACGGCTGCTTCCAGGGCATCATCACGCTGGAAGACATCATGGAAACCATACTTGGCATGGAAATCATCGACGAGAACGACACTATCACAGATATGCAGCAGTATGCCCGTGAGCGCTGGCTCAAGCGCAAGAACCAGTACAAGCAGATAGTGCTCCCGGAAGAGGACGATGAGTAGAATCTTCTTTAACCCTATAACAGGTCTTTTCTTCAGGCTTACGGCAAGACGTCCAAAGCGCAAAGCTCCGGTAAATGCGGAGATTGAACGTCTGCGCGCACAGGCCAAGGAAGAACTCCCTCCCCGCCTTGCACAGCTTGCCGCAATTCACGGATTCAAGTACAATAAGGTATTCATAAAGAACAATCTGAGCAACTGGGGCAGCTGCTCTTCCCTTAAGAATATCAATCTGAATTTACGGCTTGTAACCCTGCCTCAGGAACTTCAGGACTACGTAATGCTCCATGAGCTCTGTCACCTGAAGTACCTTAACCACGGCCCTCAGTTCCACGCCCTTTTGGAGTCAGTCTGCCCCGGGCACAGGGAACTGGGCAGGAAACTTCGGAGTATTAAACTTACCCCTTAAACGGTCTTAGTCATGTTTTTAACCCTTTTCATGACTAAGATTGTCAGTACAGACAATCTTAGTCACGTTTTGGATCATTTTCTTGACTAAGATTGCTATATTTGTAAACAATGAAGCGTATAGCAATCATAGGAGCCGGAGCTGCGGGGTGCTTTTGCGCCGCGGAGCTAAGGCGTATGGCTCCGGACGTAGCCGTAACAGTGTTTGAAGCCAGCTCAAGGCCGATGGCAAAGCTTGCAATAACCGGCGGCGGCAGGTGCAACCTCACCAATGACTTTGAAGGCATACGCTCCCTCTCCGATGCCTACCCCCGCGGGGAACGCGTTATGAAACGTGCCCTGAAGGCATTCTCCAATGAGGACACCATCCGCTGGTTCACGGAGCGCGGCGTCCCCTGCACCCTTCAGGAAGACCATTGCTGGTTCCCCTGCAGCCAGGAGGCAATGGACATTGTCCACTGCCTCCTACGCTCAATGGACGGGGCCGATATCCGGCTCGGTACTCCAGTCAAAGAGATTGCCGGTCAAGCCGGCAATGACGTCACCCCCGACGTGATCGGGGGTCTGAAAGTAAACGGAGAGAGTTTTGACTACGTTGTAGTCACAACAGGTGGAATGAATAAAGGGGCATCAATGTTTGAAGGCCTGGACCTTGAAATTGTGCCTCCTGTCCCCTCACTTTTCACGCTGAATATCCCGGACAAAAGCCTCACAGCCCTTATGGGCCTTGTGGTGAACGCCTCCGTAAGTATTCCCGGCACATCTTTCAAGGCCGATGGTCCCCTTCTCATAACAGACTGGGGCGTAAGCGGCCCGGCCACGCTGAAACTCTCCTCATACGCAGCACGTTACCTTGCAGAGCATCAGTACAAGACCACCGTGGCCATAAACTGGCTGAACAGAAATGAGAATGAGGTGCGTGAAATGCTCAGAAAAACGGCCTCAGAGAGCCCGCAAAAGCAGATTTCAAATACTCCCCTCCTTCAGCAGAGGCTTTGGGGACATATCATCTCTAAGGCAGGCCTGAGGCCGGACATCCGCTGGGCGGAACTTGGCTCCAAGGGCCTCAACCGCCTTACCGCAATCCTCACCCAGGACACTTACCCCGTTTCCGGGAAGGGAAAGTTCAAGGAGGAGTTTGTTACGGCGGGTGGTATCGGCCTTTCAAACATAGACCTAAGCACCCTTGAGAGCAAGAAGTACCCCGGTCTCTTCTTTGCCGGAGAGGTCCTTGACATAGACGCAATAACGGGCGGATTCAACCTCCAGGCTGCCTGGAGCACGGGTTATGTCTGCGCACGCAGCATTCTGAAAAGTTTTTCGTATATTTGAGCATGGATACGACGGCAATCATTATAACTATAGTTGCGGCAGTACTTGCCGCCATTATTACATACCTCATAATGCACGCACGGCAGGTGAAGGCGTGCAATGTCCTTGAGAATGACCTTATCCAGGCAAAAGCGGCTCTGGAGAACGCTGAGAAACTCCGGGAACTGCAGCAGGAGTCATTTGACAGCCAGCTGGAGCTTGTAAAAAGCCAGCTCACCGCAGAGACGGAAAAACTCCTTGCCCAGCGTGAGGAAGCCCTACAGAAGAAGGCGGAGGAAACCTTCAAGGCCCTTGCCGGCCCCCTTGGCCAGAACCTCAAGGCCATGCAGGAGAGTTTCGAAGCCCAGAAGCGCTCCCAGACGGAGGGAACGGCAACCCTTAAAACGGCCGTAGAACAGGCTGTAAAGCATCTTCAGGACCAGACTCAGTCAATTGGTACAAAGGCCGATAACCTTGCCCAGGCGCTTAAGGGCCAGAACAAGATGACAGGCACCTGGGGCGAGATAATCCTGTACAATATCCTTGTGAACGAGGGCATGGAGGAAGGCCGGGACTTTGACCGTGAGGAAACACTCCGTGACGCTCAAGGGTCAATTGTCATCAACGAGGACAGCGGCAAGCGCATGAGGCCGGACTACATCCTCCATTATCCGGACCGCACTGAGGTTATCATAGATGCAAAAACCTCAATGGAAGCGCTCTCAGACTGGTATTCGGCCCAGGATCCGGCGCTCAAAGAAGACGCCGCGCGCCGTAACCTCCAGGCCATCCGCGCCCAGATCAAGAGCCTTTCCACCAAGCGTTATCAGGATTACATAAGGGAGGGCTACAAGACCCTTGACTACGTGATAATGTTCATCCCCAACTACGGAGCCCTCCAGCTTGCCAAAACCCTAGTTCCGGGCATTTTCCAGGAGGCCTACCAGCAGGGTGTCCTTCTCACAACTGAAGAAACCCTCATGCCGTTCCTGAGGATGATACGCGTGGCCTGGACCAACTACGAGCAGGCCCGAAACCAGGAAAAGATCATCAAGGCCGCCCAGGCCATGATAGACCGTGTGGCCGATTTCTCCAAGGCCCACGCCGCAATGGGAGAAAAGCTGAAGGCCGCGCAGGAAGAGTATGACAAAGTATCGGCCAAAATCTCTGATTCAGGCCAGTCAATACTTGTGAGCGCCCATCAGCTCCTCAAGCTGGGCGTTCCCAAAAATCCCAAGAAACCGCTTCCGGAAATAGATTAGGAGGCCATCACTGCCTGGGCCAGGGCCTCTAGGGCCGGTTCATCGGCGGGAGTCATCACGCTCCTTATGGTGACAAGGTCCCCAACAATGGTGATGTCCTTCATTGCGGCAAACATCTCCTTCATCACGCGGCCGGCGGTAGGTGCCCAGGTGCCGTTTTCAATGAGGGCCACGCGGCGTTTCTGCCAGCCTTTCATCTGCAGGGAGTGAAGGAAATCATATGCCGGAGTGAAAAGCCCTGCGTCATAGCTTGCGGCAGCCATAACAAGCGTACCGTAACGGAAGGCGTCCTCTATGGCCTCGGCGCGGTCGTCGCGGGTAAGGTCAGTAAGAACCACCTTGGGGCAGCCTTGCGCCTTCAGAATATCTGCAAAATGCTCTGCAACTGCCTTTGTGCCGCCGTGGATGGAGGCATAGGCCACCATAACGCCCTCCGACTCAACCTCATATGCGCTCCACACCTTATATAGATTAAGGTACTCCGAGAGGTCGTTTCTCATGAGCGGGCCGTGGAGCGGAGCAATGAGTTTCACGGCAGGGAGTTTCTTAAGGAGGGCTCCTACCTGGGGGCCATATTTACCGCAGATATTGAAATAGTAGCGGCGGGCTTCGCAGGCCCAGTCGTCTTCATCGGCCCAGAAGGCAGTCTTGGAGATGGCGCCGAACTTACCAAAGGCATCTGCGCTGAAAAGCGTGCCCGTAGCCTCTTCAAATGAGACCATCACCTCAGGCCAGTGCACCATGGGGGCGGTGAAGAACCTGAGCGTCTTGGCGCCAAGGCTGAGGGTGTCACCCTCTTTCACGGCCTGCGTCCTGAAGGTTTTCCCAGGATTGAACTGCCCCAGGAACTTTATGGCCATGGCAGTTGCCACAATGGTGATCTCCGGATAGAGTTCTGTCAGGCGGCCGATAACACCTGAGTGGTCCGGCTCCATGTGATTCACTATGAGGTAATCCGGCTTCCTGCCATTAAGAGCCTCCCCGAGGCCTTCCAGCCAAATATCGGCCTTACGGGCATCTACAGTGTCCAGAATTGCCACCTTCTCATCCAGGAGAAGGTAGGAATTGTAAGACATTCCCTCCGGGATAACATACTGACTCTCAAAAAGGTCCAGGTCCAGATCATCTACGCCGATATAGCGGATTCCGCTTGCTATTTCTTTCATGATTGTATTTCTTATTCATGCAAAGTTAAGAAAAAAATGCGTACATTGCGGGAAATTACACGCGTATGTGGGAAGATATAAAAAAGAGAATTCGTCAGTACACTTATATATATGACCAGATAGACACTGATTCCGCAGCAGAGAGGATCAAGTCCTCCATCTGGTTCAAGGGGCCCAACGCCTGGATCCTTGCCTTTGCAATAGTCCTGGCCTCCGTGGGCCTCAACGTCAACTCCACGGCGGTAATTATCGGCGCCATGCTTGTGTCTCCCCTTATGGGCCCTATCATCGGCGCCGGCCTTGCCCTTGGCACCAATGACACGGATCTTCTGAGATCGGCCGTAAAGAACCTCCTTGTGATGGTGGGCATATCCCTTCTGGCTTCCACGGTGTTTTTCCTGCTGTCCCCGCTGTCCCTTGTGAACCCCACGGAGCTTGAGGCCCGCACCTCACCTACCATCTACGATGTCCTCATAGCCCTTTTCGGCGGCCTTGCCGGCATCCTGGAAAACAGCCGCAAGGAGCGCGGTACCGTGCTTTCCGGCGTTGCCATTGCCACAGCCCTCATGCCGCCGCTGTGCACTGCAGGCTACGGTCTGGCGCACCTCAACATGCACTTTTTCTTCGGGGCCATGTACCTCTTTGTGATTAACAGCGTATTCATTGCCCTGGCAACGTTCCTGATGGTGAAATACCTTCGTTTCCGCACCGTCACGGGAATATCGGCCGAAGTTTCCGTCAAGAGAAACCGCATAATGTCCATAGTTCTGGCAATAGTAATTATCCCCAGCCTCTGGACTGCTTTCAGGCTGGTGGCCCAGAATAATTTCGAGCGCAATGTCCACGACTTCGTGGAAGAGAACCGCCTGGTGGGCCGCTCATACCTCTACGATTATGAGATTGAAGGCCGCTCCGTCAACTTTTCCTTCACCGGGGAAGCCCTCACAGATAGTCTGAAGGCCGATTTTTACGCCCGCGCCGCTGAATACAACCTCAAGCAGAAGAATATCGGCATCACGGAATACCGTCTTGGAATGAGCCAGTCCGACATGGATGCCATCCTCACGGACGTCTATTCCAAAGCCCAGGAGGAGCGGGAGAAAAACCAGGCCTCTCTGGATATCCTCAAGGCCCGCCTTGATTCCCTTTCTCTCAGGCTTGAATCCCTGGAGGCCCTCCAGCAACCCACAGATACCCTTGGTTTGGATACGGAAGAATATTAAAAAAACGGCCTTCATCTGACATGAACCCCGAAAGTTAGACAAAAAACTTTCGGGGTTTTATTATGTCAAACAAACGCAAAAAACACACTTATGAAGACCGCCTTAAGTATATGAAGATGCTTAAGGAGGGGTATAGTGGGACCTATATCAGTGACCACTTTGGAATTGATCATAGTCTACTTAATGTTCTATGGATCAAATATCAGAAAGCTGGTCCATCGGCATTGGTCAAAAAGAAGAATATCCGCGCAGATGGTACTCTAAAGGAAAGAATCGTCCGTGATATACAAGAAAACTTTCTAACTTTGTATGAGGCGTCAGTCAAATACGATGTTAGTGCACCCCGTTTGTCTATATGGTTACGAACGGTTCGCGAGAAGGGGTATACAGCACTATATGAGTATAAAAAACCTGGACGCCCTTTAAAAGATATGGGAAGGCCCAAGAAAAAGAAACCAGAGGAGATGACGGAACTGGAGCGCCTCAGATATGAAAATGAGTGCCTCAGGACCGAGAATGCTCTGCTAAAAAAAGTGAGGGCCTTAGTCGAGGAAAGGAACGCCCGTCTGCGCGAGATAGGGCAAAAGCCATCGAAGAACTAAGGCCAGGATACAATCTCGAACTCCTTCTGAAGTTCGGGAAGATGGCTCGTTCAACATTCTATTACAATGCTAAGCGCTTGGGGCAGCCTGATGGCTATGATGCTATCAGAAAGCGTATACGCGCTATATTTAATAGGCACCATAGTCGTTATGGGTACCGGCGTATCACTGACCAACTTCACAATGAGGGTATAGATATTAATCACAAGACGGTCCAAAAACTAATGGGGCAGATGGGGCTAAAGGCCAAGCGAAAGAGGCAACATTATCGTTCGTATAAAGGTGAGCTTGGGAAGATTGCGCCCAATGTGATTGGCCGGGACTTCCATGCCGATAAGCCGGATCAGAAATGGACAACAGATGTTACCCAGGTGAAGATAAAAGATAGGTGGGTATATCTATCTCCCGTGCTGGACATGTTCAATGGTGAGATTGTCTCTTACGTAATATCCGACCACCCAGACATGAAAATGGTTATGACCATGTTGGACAAGGCTTTCAAGAAAAGGAATATACGAGGCAATCTAATCTTCCATTCAGATCAAGGCTGGCATTATCAACATAAAAGATATCAGAAAGCATTGGAAGACAGGCATATAACCCAAAGCATGTCGCGAAAAGGAAACTGTCTGGACAATGCGATGATGGAGAACTTCTTTGGATTGATGAAGAATGAATTGCTATATTTGCAGGAGTGGGACTCTATCGACCAGTTCAAGAAGGCTCTCCGGACTTATATCCGGTACTATAACAACGATAGAATCAAACTGAGGCTAAAAGGAAAGAGCCCGGTGCAATACCGAGCTCTGTTCCAATCGAAGGCTTCCTAAATAATGTTAAACCGTCCAACTTTTGGGGGTCACATCATTCGCCGCTCCGTTTTTTTATCGGCACTGCGTTGTTTACCGCGCTTCCAGATAGAACACGGCCGAGTCAAACATGCGCCTGAAATTAAGGTCAATACCCTCTGTCATAAGGTATTCTCCCTTATATCGGCCTGCATTTCCCCACCAGTAGCTATGGTCCGTATTGAGTTCCGTCACCTTATACTGCTTTGAAGGGTCAAGGCCCTGGAGCTTCACTACCGGCGCTGCAAGGGCGCGGCTGCGGAAAGTGGTGGAATAGGCAAAGAACACAGCGCGGGATTTATCCTCCGACACATACACAAGGCCGTAAAGATCCGTGTTCCAGGGGTCTCCAAGCCTGTATAGGTCTCCGGTGAACACAAGGTCACGGTACTGCTTGTAGGACTCTATGCAGCGGGAAGCGAAGACGCGTTCATCCTCAGTCATATTCTTGGGCTGGAGTTCCATTCCAAGGCGGCCGGTGCAGGCTACGTCAAAGCGGAACTTCAGTGGGGTCATGTTGCCGGTCTGGTGATTGGGAACCGCCGAAACATGCGAGCCGTGAAGGCAGGCGGGATAAATCATTGAGGTGCCGTACTGAATCTTGATGCGTGTGATGGCGTCTGTGTTGTCCGACGTCCAGAACTCGTTGAAGTACTTCAGGGAGCCGTAATCTACGCGGGCGCCGCCGCCTGAACAGCACTGAACTATCACGTTGGGGTATTTTTCACGGATACGGGCCACAACGCTGTACAGTCCCTGGATGTAATCTACATAGAAGCGGCTTTGCTCCGGGCCAAGATAATCCGAGCCCAAGCTTTCCACAGACCGGTTGCAGTCCCACTTGATGTATTCAATTTTGTCGGAAAGCTGCATGGTGCGGTCAAATACGCCGAACACAAAATCCTGGACATCAGGGTTTGAAAGGTCAAGAACCCATTGGTTGCGTTTCTGTATGATTTCACGGCCGGGGGAACGCACCACCCACTCCGGATGTGCGGCGGCAAGGTTACTCCGGGGATTCACCATTTCCGGCTCTATCCATATACCGAATTTGATACCCTTTTCATTGGCATACGATGCCAGGTAATCTATCCCTTCCGGAATCTTGTCCGTATTGAGTTCCCAGTCTCCAAGGCCCGCAGAATCATTGTTGCGGGGAAAATCCTTGGCAAACCATCCGTCGTCCAGCACGAAGAGTTCCAGGCCCATTGCCGCGGCGTCGTCTATCATGCCGGTAAGGACAGGGGTGGTGAAAGTGAAATAGGCGCCTTCCCAGCTGTTGAGAAGGGTGGGATTGACAGTACCGCCGCTGTAAATCTGGTGCCTGCGGGCCCAGCGGTGAAAATTACGGGAAGCCTGCCCTGCGCCCCTGGGGCTGAAGGTCCAGAGCATCCTGGGCGTACGGAAGGTTTTTCCAGGACCAAGCGGATACTCGGAGTTGTAGGGGTTGATTCCGGCGATGATGTCCACGCTGCCGCTGGTGCTGCGGGAAAAGTCTATCTTATAGTTTCCGCTCCATTCAAGGGCGCCTGCGACAACGTCTCCAGAGGATTCGGAGAATTCACGGGCGTCAACGCTCAGGAGGAAAGAAGGGTTTGCGTTATAGGTTGTCTGGGTGCCCTTTCTTGACTGGATGGAAGTAATGCCATACGGGACCTCGGTGCGCTGAACCTGCATTTCATAGGCCCAGTCTCCATGGAAGCTTGTGAGGAGGAATTCCTCTCCGGGGATATTTATCGCGGCCGAAGCATACCCTGTGAGCGTAACGGGCTTTTTGCCTGGATTAAGGATTTCGCTGTGGGAAGCGATGACATCTTCCTTAACGTACGCCTCATACACAAGTTTTACTTCCAGGAGGGTAACGTAGTCTTTGAGTGAAATTTCAGTTGTAACTATTCCGGCGGCCTTATTTTGAGTTACGCCGGTGACATAAAGCTCCGTATTGAGGTTGCCGTCGGGGTATGTGACGGAAAGGGCGACGTCATCCCTTGTGTAACCGCCGGCCACAGGAAAGGCGTCATGGGCACGCTTACGGGTGTTCTCAAAAGGCGCGGTATCAAGCTTGACGCCGTAGCGGAGCTGCTGCAGCTCTCCTTTATCAGTGGTCTTCAGCAGAAGCTGGGTGTTTTCCGTTTCAATTGCAATAAGCTGCGGCTGCACCTTGGGTACTTCCACCACGGTATGCTGTTTAACCTGGGGTTTTTTCCTGGCGTTTGCGCCTGGGGCAACTGCCATGCAGATGAGAGCAATCAGGAATAGGGTTTTCTTCATAATATATGTGGTTATCGTTTTTGCTTCCCACAAAGATAACAATTATTATTATCAACTTAAAAAGTTGTATATTTGTGGATTCAAGATAAGGCGGATGGGAAACGTCAGGCATATTCTCACACTAGTGACCGCGGCAGGGGCTCTTCTGGGCTCCGGATTGCTTACCGGTTGCGGCTACAGGGCGGCTCTGCACGCTTCATACATCCCGGAGGTGACGGACAGCACGCTGTACCCCGGCGTAAAGCCTGAGTACCAGCAGCTTGCGGCCCTAATGGAAAAGGATACCGGCATCCCCCCAAGCACGGGAAACACCATAGGGTTCATCCCTGACGGAGACCACAAGCTCCAGCTGATGCTTCAGGACCTCAAGGCGGCTTCCAAGGCCATCTATATGGATTATTATAGGATTTGTGCCGATTCCGCCGGAACAATTGTCCTGGATATCCTGAGGGATAAAGCCGCACAGGGACTGGACGTGAGGGTGATGGTGGACAAGGCCGCCGAAACCCCAAAGAACTTCAGGGCCCTCAAGAAACTCCCTGAAGCCGGAGTGCTCTTTAACAGTTTCTACAAGCCGGTGTGGTTCATAGACGGCCTGGTGCCCCCTGCCGGAACGCACCGTGACCACCGCAAGATCCTCATGACAGACGGCGCAACGGCATACCTTGGCGGCCGCAACATCCAGGACAAGTATTTCACCTCCTGGAGGGATGCCGATGTAAGGATTACCGGCCCGGCCATTGAACATATCGCCACGGTATACATGGAGAATCAGCTGCGCCTGAACCCTCAGGCAGCGCCGCTACACATAGCCAGTGACCTGAACCTGGAAGCCGATAAAGACAATGTCCCCGGCCTTGTGCAGCATAGGGGTAAAACCGTCCAGGTGGTCCACGACTCCCCCATAGACAAGAAACTCCCCATGAGGAATCTCTTTGAATGGTCAATCGGCCATGCAAAACGGTATTTCTGGATATACTCCCCCTACACTCCCCCTCCAAAATCCACGCTGAACGCCCTCAAGGAGGCGGCCCGGCGCGGGGTGGACGTACGCTGGATAGTCCAGGGCGTAAGTGACGTGTTCATGGAAGAGTACATTGCCGAATTCCTGTTCAGAGACCTCCTGGAGGCAGGTGTGCGCATTTTCAAGTGGAACACGGGCATCATGCACGCCAAGCAGTTCATGTCCGACGACTACCTCATGGCAATCGGCTCCGTGAACATGGATAACCTGAGCTTCTTCCTCAACTACGAGAACGAAGCCATCATCTACGACGAAGACATCACAAGGGAGGCGGCGCAGAGGTTTCAGGAGGATCTCACCACACACTGCTCAGAGGTAACAATAGAGGAAGTGAAACGCTGGAATATCTTCAGGAAGTTCCGCAACTGGTTCTTCTACACCTTCGGAGGCCCTGTAGGTTAATAAAAGACCATGAAAAAGACCATCATAATTACAATTATCGCCCTCCTTGGTCTCTCCAGGGAAGCCAGTGCCCAACTTTATGTGGGCGGAAGCCTGACGGCCCACGCAAGTTTCAATAACAGCAGGTCCATTGCCGTAAGCGTAGCTCCCGACATAGGTTACGGCTTCGGCAACTGGAACGTGGGAACGGTATTTAACGCCTACGCCTATCACGACAAAGAAGATATAGGCTCTTCCCTGAGAATCAGCGTAACGCCCTACGCAGAGTATTACTTTTTCTCCGCAGGTCCCGTGTCCCTTTTTGCCGAGGCCGGAATAGGTTTCCTCTTTACTAATGATCTTGTAGACGAAGCTCCCAAAGGCCAGTTATTCGTGAACCCGTATCTGGCTCCGGGAATTGAGATATCACTCACGGACCATTTCTCCGTAATGTGTCATCTGGGCAGGCTGGAATGGAATTCCGAAGCAAATGACATCAACCTTACGATGAGCGGAGAATCGCTTTCTCTTGGCCTATACTACAGTTTCTAGGAAGTTGGTCAGGTTCCGTCACATACCGCAGGAGACCCGCCGTCGTTTCATGGAGACAATGCTTGTTCTGATTGTCTCCGAGATGGCCGATTCCCTGTGCGGTCTCATAGACGGCATGTACGTTGGTAAATTCCTTGGCAACGACGCCATGGCGGCGCACGGAGTAGCGGCCCCGGTCTTTACCTTCCTTTGCATCTTCAGCTACCTCATAGCGGCCGCCATCCAGCACGCCTGCCCCGTGGCCATAGGCGAAAATCGGCCCCAGGAAGCCAACGGCTACTTCAACATAGCCCTCACCGCAGTCCTGAGCCTTGGAGCCGTCCTCACGGTCATCGGCCTTGCATTCCCCACCTGGACGGCCACAATGCTTGGCTCCGGAAGCGGTCCCATAAGGCCCCTTGCGGCCGATTACCTTAGAGGCGTAGCCCCGGGCACCATCCCCCTTGTGCTGTTCCTGGTGCTGGTTCCCGTGCTCCAGATAGAGGGCAGGTGGGGCCTTGTCCACGTCGGGAGCGCCGTTATGGCCGTTTCCGACGTAGCCCTGGACTACATAAACATCCATTTCCTTAACGGCGGCATGTTTGGGATGGGCCTTGCAACAAGCATAAGTTACGCCCTTGGCCTTGGAGTATTCCTCCTCTATTTTACCCGCAGGAAACGCATCTTCAGGGTGGATCCGGGGTCGATGAAGGGCATCCGCGTCCCGCAGTTCTTTTCCACCGGCCTTCCCACCGGCGTAAGGATGACGGCAAGGATGTTCTCCCTTGTCATCATCAACATCCTGGTTGTGAACATGGCCGGATCCACCGCAATGGCCGCCATGGCTATCCAGAGAAACCTCTCCACGGTGGTCCTCAGTGCCGTCGTGGGCCTTTCCGCCGCCGTTCTCACTCTCACATCCCTAAGCTACGGGAAGCAGGACACAGAGGGCATGGGAGACGCCGTGCGCCTTGGATACAGGCATTCGTTCGGGGTGGTGGCCATCTTCGCCACAGCCCTGTTCTTTGCCGCACCGCTTGTCACCTCCCTCTATCTTGACAGGGCCGATGCCGCCTTCTCCCTCACTGTGAAAGCCATACGCTGGCTTGCGGCATCAATGCCACTCACTGCCTGGAACTGGTGCTTTGGAAGCTATCTCCATGGGATTGGAAAGATTGCTCTTTCCACCAGGCTCTTCATTTACGGAGAGCTTGTGACCCAGTGCTTTACCGCCCTGGTCCTGGGCCTTGTATGGGGGGCCGATGGCATCTTTGCCTCCTTTGCCGTAAGCCAGGCCATCATTCTTGTGACGCTGGTTTCCTACCGTCCAAAATTTTTCCTATCTTTGTAGGATAAAGGATCCTCCAGGGAATGAATCAAAGAAGGCTCACCGCCATAATACTGGCCCTTGCGCTATCCCTCCCGCTCTTTGCCCAGAGTAAGGGAGAGAATACCATTGTGTTCACTCCCCAGTGGACCGCCCAGGCCCAGTTTGCCGGCTATTACGCCGCCCTGGAGCTTGGCTTCTACAAGGAAGAAGGCCTGGAGGTAGTGATAGAGCATCCCAATGCCAGCCGCTCCGCCATAGACCGCATGCGCAAGAACCAGAGCCAGGTCACAACCCTTCCCCTCTCCCAGGCCATCTTTGCCCTGGACAGCGGGGTGAAGCTTGTGAACCTCCTCCAAACCTCCATGAACGGATCCCTCATGATTGTCTCAAGGCGCGGAGTGAACCCTCTTAAACAGAAAGGGGCCAGGGTGGCCAGTTTCAGGGCCGGCTATGACCAGCTGGCAAGGGCGGTAGCCAATGAACTGGGGCTGGAGTATGAGTGGCTTGAAACGGCAAGTCTTCTGAACCTTTTCATCGCGGGCGCCGTTGACGCCTCCGTTGCAATGTCCTTCAATGAATACTACCAGTTCCTCCAGACAGGCCTCATAGAGCGCAATGAGGACATCGTATACCGTCTGTCAGACCACGGCTACAACATCCAGGAAGAGGGTCTTTATATGACCCGGGAAGAGTATGACAAAAACCCTGAGCGTGCCCGTAAGTTCGCCCGTGCCAGCCAGAGAGGCTGGGAATGGGTGGCATACCACCAGGAGGAAGCCCTTGAGATTGTGATGAGGCAGATTCACCGTAATCACGAAGCCACTAATCCCACCCTCCAGCGTCTCATGCTGGAAGAGGTCCTGGACCTTATGGAAGGCTATGAGAGCGGAGAAAGGGAATATGTCCTGAGAGGAGAGATGGTAAACCAGGCAGTAGCGCTTATGCTGAAGGCCGGTATCATCAGGACGGAACATACAATTAAGGAACTTCTGCCATGAAGATAGGACACAGACTCAGAAGCTCCCTGTCGGCAAGGATCAGTCTCTGGACGGTCCTGTTTGCCGCAGTTGTGTTCATAATCTCCATCTCCGTGGTGGCCTTCCGTTCCCGCAACGCAGTGAGGGGAGAGGCCATAAAAGGCGCCAACAGGGTGCTTGAGAACACCGTCCTCCGCACAAACTACATCCTGGAAGACGTAGAGGACATTGCAAATAACCTTGAGTGGCTCATTCTCAAGGATCTGGACAACCCTGATGCCATGATGGAGTACTCCCACAGCATTGTCCAGAACAACACCATCCTCAACGGCTGCTCCATATCCTTCGAGCCCTATTTCTACCCCCAGAAGGGGAAATACTTCAGCGCTTACTCCAACAACAACGGAAGGTACGTGTACACCATGCAGGAGGGGTCGGACAATTACCAGTATTTCTACCTCAACTGGTACATGCTCCCCAAGCTCCTCATGCAGCCCTGCTGGACAGAGCCCTACACAGACCAGGAAGAGGGAGACGAAGCCACCATGAACCTGGAGATGAACGTCTCCTACTGCAAGCCAATTATCGGCAATGACGGCAATTTCATAGGCGTCATATCACTTGACATATCCCTCAAATGGCTGTCAGAGACTATATCGGCCGTAAAGCCATATCCAAACGCTTACGCATTCCTTCTTGGCCGCGGCGGCTGTTATCTTGTGCATCCTGACCCTCAGAAACTCTTCTATGAGTCCTTCTTCACCCCGGGCCTTGTAGATGCCCTCACCCCTGAGCAGAAGCAGCTTGGGAAGGACATGCTTGACTGGAAGGAGGGCATTCGGAGGCTGGAAGTGGACGGAGAACCCAGTTTTGTCATCTTCAGGCCCATCCTCACAACCGGGTGGAGCCTTGCCATAGTGTGCCCGGAATCAGACATTTTCGGCGGGTTCCGGCGCTTCCGCAACACCCTCCTTCTTAGCCTCATCCTTGGACTCATCCTGATGTTCCTGGTGATGTATTCCATCATCCATCGGCAGATAAAGCCCCTGAGGTCACTTGCCTCCCACGCAGAGACCATGGCTTCCGGAAACCTTGACGTGGAGCTCCCGCATATGGACCGCACAGATGAAGTTGGCGTCCTGAACAGGGCGTTCCGCTATATGCAGGTGTCTCTGAGAAAGTACATAGATGAGCTCACCACCGCAACGGCAAAGCGTGAAAGGATTGAGGGAGAACTCCAGATTGCACGGGACATCCAGATGGGCATGGTCCCCAGCAAGTTCCCAGCGTTCCCGGACAGGGAGGACATTGACCTTTATGCCTCCATGTCTCCCGCCAAGGAAGTGGGAGGAGACCTCTACGACTATTTCATCAAGGACCAGAACCTGTATTTTGCAGTGGCCGATGTAAGCGGCAAGGGCGTTCCCGCCAGCCTTTTCATGGCCGTTGTAAGAAACCTCTTCCGCGTGGTGGGATCGGCCGGCCTCCCTCCTGAGGAGATAGCCCGCCAGATCAACAACACCGTATCTGAGGACAATGAGCAGCTGATGTTCATCACCATGTTCATCGGCCGCATAAACCTTGAGGACGGCAGCCTGAGCTTCTGCAACTGCGGCCATAATCCCCCGGTGCTCCTTAAGGACAAGCCTGAATTCATGGAGTGTGAGCCTAACGTTCCGCTTGGCATAGCTCCGGGATTCCAGTTCAAGGGCCAGAGCATTGAAGACTTCCGCGGAACGCCCATCCTCCTCTATACGGACGGCCTCAATGAAGCGGAGAATTCCGCCCATGAGGAACTTGGCAATGAGCGCCTCCTCCAGAGCCTTGCGCAGAATCCCTTCAAGGACGCCAAAACTACCGTCCTCATGCTCCAGGGCGTTGTATCGGCCCATGTGGGAGACGCGGAGCAGAGCGACGACCTTACCCTTCTGTGTATAAACCTCAAACCATGAAACGTATACTAAGCCTAGTTGCACTGCTGGCAGCGTGCACATCCCTGTGGGCCCAGGAAGACGAGATTGTGAAGGATGGCTGGAACTTCGGTCCCCTGCCGTGCGTGAGTTACAACTCAGACCTCGGCGTCCAGTTTGGCGTATGTGCCGATATCTTCAATTATAAAGGCGTATACCCGGATTATCGGCAGCGATTCTATGTGGAGGCGTCCAGCTACTACCCCAGCTTCCAGACTCTCCTTCACGCACAGTTTGACTCCAAATACCTTATCCCGGGTATCAGGACCACGTTCAGCGCCAGCTGGCAATATGACCCTTACTTCCAGTTCTTCGGCTTCAACGGCGTGGAGCCCTTCGACCCCTCGCTCTTTTCAAACGCTGAGGCAAGGACGGCACGCTACCTCTACAAACGCTCAATGGTGCGTGTGCTGGCCGATTTCCAGGGCCCCATTGCCGGGCATCTCAACTGGATAGGCGGCCTCTCCTACTGGTATTACGGCACCTCCGACCTTGTGAACAAGGACTATGACGCGGAGAATACGCTCTACCATGACTTCCGGCAGAAGGGCCTCATCAAGGCCGATGAACTCTCCGGTCACAGGCTTGAGATAAAGGGCGGCGTGGCATACGACACCCGTGACAACGAGGCCGCGCCCAACAGGGGCATCCAGGCCGAAGCCTACATCAACGGATCGCCTTCCCTAACAGGAGACGGGTATAATTACCTGAGGCTGGTAGCCCACTTCCGCCATTACATAACCCTCTGGGAAAACCGCCTGGTATTTGCCTATCACCTTGGCTACCAGGGGACGTTCGGGAATGCCCCGTTCTATACCCAGCAGAATATCTCCACACTCTATCTCAGGCAAACCTCCACGGACGGCCTCGGAGGCATGAACACAGTTCGCGGCATACTGGTCCAGAGGCTAGTAGGAAACAGCTATGTGTGGCTGAACTCTGAGCTCAGGCTCAAGCTCTTTTCCTTCAAACTGTTCAACCAGAACTTTTACCTGGGTATTAATCCGCTGTTTGACGCGGGCTTCCTTCCCACGCTCTATAAAGGAGAGGAACTGGCGGCCTATTACGGTACAAGCGTAGAAGACCTCAAGGCCAAAGCCATCCTCCCCCACCTCAGCGCCGGCGGAGGGCTCAAACTTGCCATGAACCAGAACTTCATAGTGTCCGTGGAGATGGCAATGCCCCTGAACGCATTCACCTATGCCGACGGAACCCGTCAGACAGACGGCAACGAACCGGCCCTCTACGTTGTCCTTAACTATGTATTCTAGCATGAAACGCTCACTTGTTGCACTGGCTCTTTTGATGGCAGTTGCCTGCGGCTCTGCCAGGCCTTCACTCAAGGAAAGGATTGACGCCGCGGTGGATTCCACCCTGGCTTCATACACCATTGAGGAGAAAGTGTGGCAGCTCTTCATGGTGGGCACCAATGAGCTCCAGGACAGCCTTTATCCAGTTGGAGGAGTCATTCTCTTTGCCTATGACATAAAGGATTCCGCTCAGCTTGTCCACCTTACGGACAGCCTCCACGCCCTTCCGGGGAGCCCACTCATTTCTATCGACGAAGAAGGCGGGAGGGTAGCGCGTATCGGCCGGAACAAGGCCTTCAACGTGCCTAGGATCCCCGCAATGAGCCAGGCTTCCGGCCAGGAGGATGCGTATTCCTTTGGCAATGCCATCGGCCGGTATCTTGCCCTTTACGGGATAGACATTGATTTTGCGCCTGTGGCCGATGTAAACACCAATCCGCAGAACCCGGTAATTGGCGACAGGGCGTTTTCCGAAGATCCTTCGGATGCGGCAGGAAAGGTTGTAAAATACCTCCAGGGCCTGTCTGATGCAGGTATTTATGGCTGCATCAAGCACTTCCCGGGCCACGGAGACACCCAGACGGACAGCCATTTCGGTTACGCCCAGAGCCTCAAGACCTGGGAGGAACTGCTTTCCTGCGAGATGATTCCCTTCAAGGCCGGGATAGAGGCCGGGACGCCCCTTGTGATGACGGCGCATATTGCCGTGCCGTCCGTAACCGGTTCAGAGGTTCCTTCAACGCTGTCTCCCCTCATGCTTACGGAAAAGCTCCGCGGGGAACTTGGCTACAACGGAATCATCATCACTGATGCCCTCAGGATGGGCGCCATTTCAAGGGAGTACTCTTCTTCAGATGCCGCGGCGTTTGCCTTTATTGCCGGGGCCGATATCCTCCTTCTCCCGGAGAATCCCCTTGAAGCCTTCAAGGGTGTCATGGCCGCCATAGAGGACGGCAGGATCACGGAGGAGCGCCTGGACAGCAGCGTCCGCCGCATACTTGAGATAAAACTATCCAAATCCATAAACTGATATGTCAGAAAAACTTTACAGGGTCGAGAGCGACCTTATCGGCGAACTCCAGGTTCCCATCGACGCTTATTACGGTGTCCAGACACAGCGCGCCATCAACAATTACAAGATCTCCAATACGCACATGTGCGACTATCCGGAGTACATCATTGCAATTGCATACGTGAAGATGGCCGCAGCAGAGGCAAACGCCCGTCTGGGTGTGCTTGACCGTAAGATTGCCGATGCAATTGTAGCTGCCTGCAAGGAGATTGTGGGCGGTAAGCTCTGGGACCAGTTCCCCGTGGATATGATGCAGGGCGGCGCCGGCACATCCGTGAACATGAACGCCAATGAGGTAATTGCAAACCGTGCCCTGGAACTCATGGGCCACAAGAAGGGTGAGTACCAGTTCTGCTCCCCCAACGACCACGTGAACTGCGCCCAGTCCACCAACGACGCCTATCCCACCGCATTCCGCTATACTTTCGTGCGCATGAACCGCAATCTGGTGAAGGCCCTGGAGGACCTGATTGAGGCTTTCCGCGCCAAGGGTGACGAGTTTTCAGGCGTCCTCAAGATGGGTCGCACACAGCTCCAGGATGCCGTTCCCATGACTTCCGGACAGGAATTCCACGCATTTGCAACCAACCTCAAGGAAGAGCTTGCAAACCTTGAGAGGAACGTGGTCCTGCTGAAGGAAATCAACATGGGCGGCACGGCTATCGGCACCGGTCTCAACGCCGTTCCCGGCTTTGCGGAACTCTGCACCAAACTTATGGGTGAGTTCTCCGGAGATCACTTTGAGGTGGCCGAAGACCTTGTGGAGGCAACCCCGGATACCGGCGCCTATGTGAGCTACTCAGCAGCCCTGAAGAGACTTGCCGTGAAGCTCTCCAAGATATGCAATGACCTCAGGCTCATGGCTTCCGGTCCCCGCTGCGGCCTTCATGAGATCAATCTCCCCGCCATGGCTCCCGGTTCATCCATCATGCCCGGCAAGGTGAACCCCGTCATCCCGGAGGTCACCAACCAGGTGTGCTTCAAGGTTATAGGCAACGATACCACCGTTGCATTTGCCGCCGAGGCCGGACAGCTGCAGCTGAACGTCATGGAGCCCGTGATTGCAGAGTCCATCCTTGAGAGCCAGACCTGGCTCACCAACGCCATGAACACCCTGCGTGAAAAGTGCATCGTGGGCATCACCGTGAATGCAGATCACTGCTATGAGATGGTGAAAAATTCCATCGGCATTGTTACCGCCCTTAATCCCTACATTGGCTACAAGGCTTCCACCAAGGTTGCCAAGGAAGCCCTTGAGACCGGCGGCAGCGTGTATGACCTTGTGCTGGAGCACGGCCTCATGACCAAGGAAAAACTTGACGAGGCCCTTGATCCCGCCGCCATGACCCAGCCGCATGAGCTTCTGAAATAGCACCGCTTTGCCGTGTTGACGGCTAAAACGCGTATAAGGCCGATTTCACTGCCAACACGGCAAGGAAATCGGCCTTTTTCCGTGAAATCACGGCCGTGTTGACACAAAAACGCCACTACAGGCAATATGGCTGTCAACACGGCAAGCATTGGAATCCTCCCGTAAAAATGCTATATTTGTAAATTGAACAAATAAACCCATTATGGCAGAATTCAAATATGCGCCCATGTTCCAGCTGGGCCCTGATACCACAGAGTATTACAAGATTCCCGGTTCTGAAAAACTGGTAAAAACTTCAAAATTCGGTGACAAAACCATCCTGGAGGTATCTCCGGAGGCCCTTACGCTGGTAGCCCAGCAGTCTTTCCATGACTGCCAGTTCATGCTTCGCCGCTCCCACAATGAGCAGGTGGCTGCAATCCTGAAGGATCCCGAGGCCTCTGACAACGACAAATACGTGGCCCTTCAGTTCCTTCGCAACGCAGAGACTTCCGTGAAGGGCGTGCTTCCGTTCTGCCAGGACACCGGCACTGCCATCATCCACGGAGAGAAAGGCCAGCACGTGTGGACGGATTTTGAGGACGAGGAAGCCCTTAGCCTTGGCGTTTACAACACATACACCAAGGAGAATCTCCGCTACAGCCAGAACGCCCCCCTGGATATGTACAATGAGGTTAACACCAAGTGCAATCTCCCTGCCCAGATTGACATCGAGGCCACTCAGGGAAGCGAGTACCGCTTCATCATGGTGGCAAAGGGCGGCGGCAGCGCCAACAAGACATACTTCTACCCCATGACCAAGGCCACCATCCAGAATGAGGGCACCCTTATCCCGTTCCTGGTGGAGAAGATGCGTTCCCTTGGCACCGCAGCCTGCCCGCCTTACCACATTGCGTTTGTGATAGGAGGAACATCGGCAGAGAAAAACCTCCTTACCGTGAAGCTTGCCAGCATAAAGTTCTATGACGCCCTTCCCACTACCGGAGACGAGACCGGCCGCGCCTTCCGTGACATAGACCTTGAGGAGAAACTCCTGAAGGAGGCTCAGAAGATAGGCCTTGGAGCACAGTTTGGCGGCAAATACCTGGCCCACGACATCCGCGTTGTGCGCCTCCCGAGGCACGGTGCAAGCTGCCCAATCGGCATGGGTGTAAGCTGCAGCGCAGACCGCAACATCAAGTCCAAGATCAATGCCGATGGCGTTTGGATTGAGAAGATGGACACCAATCCTTCAGAGCTTATCCCTGAGGAATTCCGCCGTCCCGGCGAAGGCCCCAAGGGCATTGAGATAGACCTTGACAAGGGCATTGACGCTGTTCGTGCAGAGCTCACCAAATACGCCGTAGGCACCCGCGTGAACCTCAAGGGAACCATCATTGTGGCCCGTGACATTGCCCACGCAAAGCTGAAGGCCCGTCTGGATGCAGGTGAAGGAATGCCCGCATACTTCAAGGACCATCCCATCCTCTATGCCGGCCCCGCCAAGACTCCTGCAGGCTACCCCTGCGGCTCCATGGGCCCCACCACGGCCAACCGTATGGACCCTTACGTGGATGAATTCCAGGATCACGGCGCATCACTTGTCATGATTGCAAAGGGCAACCGCTCAAAGGTGGTAACGGATGCCTGTCAGAAGCACGGAGGCTTCTACCTTGGAACAATCGGCGGCGTTGCCGCAGTGCTTTCCCAGAGCAGCATCCGCAGCATAGAATGCGTGGAGTACCCAGAACTTGGCATGGAAGCCATCTGGAAGATCACCGTGGAGGACTTCCCGGCCTTCATCCTGGTAGATGACAAGGGTAACGATTTCTTCAAGAGTATCGGCCTTTAAATGAGTGTAGACGCTTTACTGAGGGAGCTCGCCGCAAAGTACGAGACTCCCTCTTTCATTGAAGGAGACCCCTCCTGGTGGATGCATCAGGTCTCCGGCGCCGCCAACCAGGAGGCCACTGCGTTTGTAGCCCAGGCCCTGGCGTACGGCTCCCGTGCGCAGTTTATGCCAAAGATTGGCTGGCTGCTGGAGCGAGCTGGCGGAGATATGGACCGCTGGGTGCGTTCGGGGGCTTTCAAGGCCGATCTACCAGCCGCTTCATCCGCCTGCTACTACAGGCTTTATACCGTGGCCGATGTTCACGCCTTCCTTGAATCCTACCGCCGGCTCCTTGACGGCTACGGCACGCTGGGGGCGTACGTCGGTTCCGCCACAGGTATTGAGGCTGTGGATGCCATCACCCGATGGTTCGGAGAGACGGCACCGGTGCCGAAGGATACATCATCGGCCTGCAAGAGGGTGTGTATGTTCCTCCGCTGGATGGTCCGTGACGGCTCTCCCGTAGACCTTGGCCTCTGGGCGCGGCAGATAGACAGGCGCACGCTCATTATGCCCATGGACACCCACGTGCTGCAGCAGAGTGTCCGGCTGGGGCTGCTCTCCTCCCGCACCGCTTCCATGGCCGCGGCGCAGCGCCTAACCGCCCGCCTGGCTCAGATTTTCCCGGATGATCCCCTGAAAGGAGACTTCGCCCTCTTCGGGGAAGGCGTCTCCGCCGGCTAAGGCCGGCGGGCGCAACATAATCGGCCCTTTTTGTTCCGCCAGCTGGTCTCGAGAACGCCGCGTGGCACAAAATCGGCCTTTTTTGTGTCCCTTACTGGCCAGAGGCCTAGAATTTTGCTATCTTTGTATCATACTGGCTTTTGAAACGACAATATGAATAAGATTACAACAGTATTGATATCTGCCCTTATGGCGGCAGCCTGCAGCGGACTTAATCCTTTCGGGCTGGATATCAGATATGAAGACTTTGACCTTGAAGGGCAGATTTGGGCCGTGAGCGGGTTCAAAGGCCCTTATGGCCAGCAGGAGATAGGCAGGATGCATTATAAGGATGCCGATGACAAGCTCATTGCTACGGAATTCACGTTCAAAGACGGGAAAGCCACCGTGGTGTTTCCTTCCGGGGCATACCGCATCGTGGGGTATACGCTGGACACCAAGGCCCGCACCATCAGTTTTGATAAACCCATCACCTACGGCTGCGAGGTCCATTTCAACGGCAATACGTATGTGGGAGAGGACATCAAACTGGGAAAGTTTGAGATGATGACCGTGTCCGCCAATATGCCCGGAATGGCAGTGAAAGGAAAGGGACTGATGTTTTCTATCTATGATCCGTCGGCAGCCTCATACATCGGCCTTGACCTTGACAAGCAGCAGTGGGGCATAGCTATGGTTAATATGGAAAAGTCCAGTCTCACTCCCCTGTATGAGATTGCCGGAGAATATGGTACAAAGGATTCAGGCAGAAAACCTTTTGACAACGGAATTGTCTGGGCAAATCAATTTGTGTATGACAACGCCCTTTTCCCGTGGGTGGAGGGCGCAGACCTTTCTACCGTCCATTACGGTCTGCAGTGGTGCAACCCTTCTGAAGCACAGGCGCAGTGGCTGCTTGACAACTGTGACCTTGTCCGCGTCACCAACCAGACAAACGGTGAGGAGAGTATGGCTTTCATGCATAAGACAGAGCAGACATTCATCTCCCTGCTGCTGCCATCGACCCTTGGAGAAGAGAGCGGATTCTGGCTATCAGGCGGCAAAGCCCTTGTGTATAAGTATCTTGACCCCAAGGACGACTCAAAAACCGAGGCCCGGATCATCACTCCGGAACCCGGCGCAAAGTACCACCTTTTTCCAGTGAAAAAATAGTCATACATCATGTATAAGTACAAAGAGGTAAAAGACAATTCGTTTGTCCTGAGTATAGACAACCATGAGGGGGTTGCTGCCGCCCTGATGGCTTTCTGCAAGGAGAAGGACATCCTTGCCGGTAATATAACCGGCCTTGGAGCTATCTCGGAGGCCACTTTCCGTTTCCTGAACCCGGCCACAAAGAAGTACGTGGACAAAACCTTCAAGGAGCAGATGGAAATCACAAACCTCACCGGGAATATCTCTCAGAAGGACGGTAAACCGTATCTTCATCTTCACATCACCGCCAGCCGGAGGGATTACTCATGCATCGGCGGGCATCTCCTGGAAGCCCGCATCAACGGCGCCTGCGAGCTTTACGTGGATGCTTTTCCGGGGGTAAATATCGGCCGATACCAGGACCCTGAAACCGGCCTCAACCTATACGAATTCTAGCGCTATGGCCATCAAGATCAACCTTCAGGAAACGGAGCAGGAGCTCTTCTGCTGCTCAAAATGGTGGGGAGACCCTGACCTTCCCGCCGACATGGAATACCCCCTTGCAAAGGCCGAGGAAGACGGGGAGGAGTTTGACTATCCCCTCACCTTCGTGTGCCAGATAGACTGTGCCGATATAGCTCCCTTCGACCCAGAAGGCAGGCTTCCCCACGAGGGCATGTTCTACATCTTCGCAGGCCTTGACGAGTACCTTGGCTTTGACAGCCCCTGGCATAACGGAATTGGGGAATGGCCCCGGAAGCAGGTGGTTGTGAAATACACCAAGGCCGTCAATATGGAAACCTTCCGCAGCGCCATCCTTGTGGACGACGAAGACCAGCCCCTCACCCAAAAAGCCCTCAAAATGACCTTTGAGGCATGTTCAGACAATGATGATTGCACAAAACTCCTTGGCATCCCCTTCTTTGAGGAGGTGCGTCAGGAGATGGAAGGATGCATCAACTTCCTGCAGATAGACTCCGACACCGCGGGCCTGCGTTTTTACGACGAAGGGCAGCTCAACCTCCTCTACAAGGAGGCCGATTTTGAGGCCGGAAAGTGGAAGCTGGTAAAAGCCTATATGAGTTCCTGCTAGCCTAGAAAACCTTCTTGAACGGATATTCAGGCCAGCCCGGAGAGCCGGTCTTGCAGAAAGAAGTCCAGGCCGATACGATCTCTTCACTGAGGGCGTAATCCTCCTGAGTGAAAGGACGCCAGCTGCGGCCTAGGGTTCCAAACACATACCATAGTTCTGCCGAATGGAAAGCCCCCGGGAGGTTGTCGGGTACGTCTTTGTCCTCCCCCGGAAGATCCCTGGTAAACTCATATTCATACACCGGAGCGGTTCCAAGTGAGTCCCTGAGGGCACAGAATGCTCCAACAGACTCTTCCTTGAAGAAGGGAAGGTCGTCTGAATTATACCCCGTCATAATGGGGATATCGGCAATTGTTCCGTCCATAACAGCCTGGTCAAAAGGCTCAGGAACCACAGAGCCGTCTACCTGCGGTGCGCTGGTAAGGATTGAGCCAAGCTGGTCCAGGCCCATACCGCCGCCGCTCTGGATTATGGCCTTTGCGAAAAGGCCCTTTGCAAGCGGCGAGATAAGGAGCGTGCGTACGCTCATACCACCGGCGCTCTGCCCGAAAATGGTAACGTTTGAGGGGTCTCCGCCAAACTGGGCTATGTTCTTATTTATCCATTCAAGGGCCTTGATCTGGTCCAGGATATTGAGATTCCCGGCTGCATTCTCCCCAAGACGGTAATTGATGGTTACCAGAATCACGTCCTTCTGCGCCCATTTGTCTCCGTCCATGGTGACCTCAAAGCCGTAGCCGTTCACAAAGGCTCCGCCGTGTATCCACATGGCAACCGGAAGCGCCGCCCCCTTTTTCCCCACGGCCTTAGCAGGCGCCCATACATTGAGGTAAAGGCAATCCTCGCTCTGCTCCGGCTGAGGCATCCAGTAGAATTCCTCCCCGTAGAACGTTCCGCGGGCATTACCAGGCTGCGGGGCTATTGCGCTGAAGGCGCTGCATTCCCGCACGCCATCCCAGGGAATCACATCCTGAGGCGGCTGCAGGCAGAGTTCCCCAACGGGCGGAGCCGCATAAGGGATACCCTTGAATACAATTACGGAGGGGTCCTCGGAAGGAACGCCCTGAAGCAGTCCACCTTCCACTTTTACCACGGGAAGTTTTGCGGTGCAGGCAGCCAGAAACAAAAAGGCCATAATAGAAAGTCGTCTCATATTGCAAAAATAACCAAAAATGGCTTTCTTTGTTAAAAAATTACGCCTAAATGAAAAAAATCCTGGCTCTGGCGGCCTTTCTGGCAGCATCCCTCTGCCTTCAGGCCCAGATCAAGTTCACCCCCAATCCGGCAATGCCACTGCCGGACAATATCAAACTGTATTACAACTCCTCATTGGCAGATTACACCGGCCGCTTTCCCTATATGCAGCCAGTATGGTTCATCTGGGCCGACGGCCCCTGCACGGCCGGGGAAGCGGAAACCCTTGTGGACCGGATGGGCCTTAACAGCACCCTCAAGGACTACGTTGGAATGATGGTAGTGGTCTTCTCACCCGTAAACGGCAAGGACTATAGTGCAAAAGAAGACTTTCAGGTGTACAAGTCCCTCTTTGAGAAAATACGCGTATTCACAAACCTCAAGGTTGTTGGTATCGGCAAGGGCGCCACATTTGTCAACGAGTGCATCGCCCCCGTTGCATCCGAGGTAGCCGATATCCTGAGTATAGACGGAAAACCCGCCAAAAAGATTGAGGGCACAGCCACAGTCCCTGCCTACATAGCCGGAAAACAGGCCAAAAAGGTAGCCAAGGCCTATATTGCAAGGAATAAGGAAAAGGCAAAGGAAGAGCCCCTTCTTCAAGTTATCGTAAATACGGAGAAAGCAAGTCTCGGAGAAATCGTGGCCGACGCCTGGGAACGTCTTCTTTCCAGGAACTACCGCTGCTCCAACCTTGGCCACACCGGCTATATGGGCGGCCTTCTTGGCCAGTACGGAGACTACGAGCTAGAGCCCTATCCAGTCTGGGAGCGCCTGGGCCTGGAACAGATCATGGTAGAGAAGTCCCTTTTCAAATACAACGGAAAGGAAGAAAAGTACCTGTGGTATGAGTATGTGCCCGCCTCGATGAAGGATGCCCCCAATCACTCCATACCGCTTGTAATCCTCCTTCACGGCCACAACAACGACCCCCGCACCCAGGCTGAGACTTCCGGATTCCCGGAACTTGGCGCCCAGGAGGGATTCATGGTAGCAGAGCTTGAGTGGCAGGGCAAGAGTGGCCTCTATGATTATATGGGAGACCACGGCATAGAGGCTGTTGTGCTTGAACTTTTGAAAAAATATCCCCAGCTGGATCCTTCACGCATATATGCCGAAGGATTATCGGCCGGAGGATTCACGGCAACGGCTATCGGCATAACTAAGAGCCATCTCTTTGCCGCTGTGGGGGCCCATTCCGGAGGATTATTCAATGATGAGTTCTTCCTAGGCTTCCCATTCATGAACCCCGCGTCCCTCAAGGCTCAGGCCGCACAAAAGGCCGTAAAGGTCCAGATGCCATACTTCTCAATCACAGGTACTGCCGATGAAGTAGTCCCCTATGGTCCTCTCATCTGGGGCGCCTGGAACCTGTATCAGGTGCTTAATGGCATTCCCGTGGAAGGCCCCGGAACCCAGAAGGACCTTCGCAGTATAGAAACCTCAAAGAACCACGCGATGGAAGTTGGGGATTTCCTCAACGCAAACGGCCAGCCGGTCATCAGAACCGTTGCCGTAGAGAACTTCGGCCATTGGAACTTTGTCCCCGGCGCCAGGGAGATGTGGGAATTCTTCAAGCTCTGGGCCCGTGACCCCAAGACGGGAGAGTCTATCTATAAAGGCCTATAAATTAGGGTAGATATATTCCCACACAAAGTCCAGTTCACGCTGGAGATTACCGGTCCAGGATGTCATGACGACAACTGCGTTTTTGGGAGGAAGCACCAGGATGTACTGTCCGCCGGCGCCATCGGCCCTGTAGCAGCCAGGCGTCTTGCAACGCCAAACTTGATAGCCGTAGCCCTGCCGCCAGTCGTTTTGGGCATCGGGAACTCCGGTCACGCGTTCAGAGTCCTCTATCCTGACTTGGGCGGGGGCGCAGTCAATGTGTTTTTCAGACATCGCTTCCACCCATTTGGCGGGAATCAGTTGCTTCCGGCCCCACTTTCCCTTCTGGAGCAGGAGCTGGCCCATCTTTGCCATATCCTCTGTCTTGAGCTCAAGGCCCCAGCCGCCAGCCGTGATGCCGTATTTATCGGCCTCCCAGACAGGCTTCTCTATTCCAAGGGGCTCAAACAGGCGGGTAGTGAGATAATCAAGGACACTCTCCCCGGTGACTATGGTAACAATGGCAGACAGCAGGTAAGTACCCGCGGAGTTGTACACAAAAAGTTCCCCCGGTTTGCAGACAAAGGGATATTTAAAGAAGGTATCGGCAATCTCTGCACCTTCTTTAATATAAGAAGAACGCGCATTGATATCCATCTCCAGGACCTCCAGCGTGGGGTCAGTCTCGTGACCGCCGGCCATCATAAGGAGGTCCTCAACTGTGGCGTCGCAGGGATTTCCTTCAACCTGCTTTTCAGGAAAATAATCGGCCACCTTGTCTGTGAGGGCCATCCTGCCTTCATGTATTGCAATTCCCACGGCCGCGGCGGTGAAGGTTTTGCTGACAGAGAACATTGAGTGGGGCTTGTCCGGGGTCCACTCTCCAAAGTACTTCTCCTTGACCACCTTGCCGTCCTTCACTATCATTATACTGTGAAGGTTGACTATCCTCTGCCAATTGGTCATGTCGGAGAATGAGGCAACCACGCTGTCCATCATCTCGGAAAAGCCAGCCTCAAGTTCCGGAGAGGCCTGGGCACGGGGAAGGTCTTTTGGAGAAGGGGCATTACAGGCTGCAAAAAACGCTGCAGCAACAAAGAATACGGAAAGACGATATCTCATAAGATTTGTTTTTACAAGTTTAGCGATAATCTGGGTCTTCTGCAAGAATGAAAAGCAATTGAGATTCTGACAAAAATAATTATACTATGGTAAAAAAATAGATGTAACTTTTTATCTATTTTTGCCTCCACAACAAGAGACATTTTAACATAACCAATATTAACCTTTTTAAATCATGAAGAAAGTCTTTACTATTATTGCAATCGTAGCCGCAGCGGCTATGACTATCTCCTGCCAGAAAGGCAACGCCTCCCAGGAAGACAAGAGCGCCCAGGGTATGATGCTGGGCTGGTGGGAAGGAACCACAATGGATTTCGCCTTCTATATGACTGAGGCCGATGAGAAAAACAATACCTCCTTCAATGCCTGGACCCAGGGATACAAGGGCTGGGGAGACAAGGACAAGGGAATTAACGACATCGGCAACCAGGACTTCTACAACATCGTGAAGGAAGGTGACAAATATTACCGTTATAAGTATCACAACCAGGCCGACGCCGAATTCTATTACACCAAGGATGAAATGAAGGTTGAAGGTGACACTTTCACCCTCGTTACCGACTACCCTGCCGAAGGAACTCAGGAAGTCATCGCTATGGCTTCATCCTCCGAAATCACAAACTCCGGAAGAGTTATGATGGATGCCGGCATGCTTGATCCCAGTTATGCAGGCGTGAAGTTCGTCTACACTTGCACCGTCCACTTCAAGAAGGCTTCAAAACCCTCTTGGGCAGACACCGCAAAGGCAAAATAATCCGAATTACATAAAGATGAGAAGACCGGCCACTTGGACCGGTCTTTTTTATCCCTTATACTCTTTAGGAGACACTCCGTAGCGCTTTTTGAAGGACGTGGAGAAGTGGGAGACACTACTGAATCCGGTGCGGTCCGTAATCTCAGAGATATTGTATTTCCCTTCCTTCAGGAGTGCTGCGGCACGGTTGAGTTTGAATATCCGGAAGAAGGAGCCCGGGGTCTCTCCGGTGAGTCTTTTCACCTTATAGAAGAATTTTGCACGGGATATCTTCAGTTTGGCAATGATACTGTCAATATCCAGTTCCGGGCTTGTGATATTATCCTTCATTATGGCCACAAGGTCATTGAGGAAGGCCCTGTCAGTTGCATTCAGGCCGTCGTCGGCCTGGCTGTCATCATCGGGGGAAGGGCCCACAGAACGGCGCACGCGCTCCTTCTTCTGGTAATCCTGAACCATATTAAGGAGGAAAATCCTGTCTTCCTCGGCCTGCTCCTTCTCCATCCTCACCTGCTTGAATCTACGGCGGGCCCTGATTGCTAAGGCAATGATTGCCGATACCAGAAGGATATAGGCAAGAATTGCCCAGGGGCTCAGCCAGGGGAACGGAAGGATGTGGACCCTGAGGCTGTCAGAAGCCACGACTTCCCCGCTTGTCTTGTCTACAGCCTTAAGGCGGAAGGTATATCGGCCCGGAGACACATTACTATAATATGCCTCATTACCCCTTCCGGCATCTACCCAGTAGCGGTCATATCCATCCAGCATATAAGAGTATGCGATGTGTGACCTCCCGGAATAATCCAGGGCGGAAAAACTGATACCAAAGCCATTCATCCTGGCGGGGAGAGTAATCTCCGGCTTGTACTCCAGGGCCTCCGTGATGGGTTGGCCGATTCCTGGCGACACTATGGAGCCGAATACTTTGAGGTCCTCGAAAACCAGTGGAGGATTAGACTGCGTCACTTCTTCCCCGGAAGAGATGATACTGAGCCCGTGCGTTCCACCAAAAACCAGAGTACCATCCGGCAGGGAACAGGAAGATCCCGCATTGAACTGGCTGCCGCCAAGGCCGTCCGATTCAAAGAAAGAGGACACCTGCCCGCTTTCCCTGTTGTATCGGCAAAGGCCATAAAGGGTACTTATCCAGATGTTTCCGTTAAGGTCTTCCCGCATGGCGGATACGTCCGAGCAGGAGAGCCCGCCTATCTTCTCCATCCTGTTTTCGCTTGAGACAAAACGCATCAAGCCGTTCTTGATGGTACCTATCCAAAGGTCTCCGCGGGAATCTTCCAGAAGGGCTGTAGGATAAAATCCGGCTCTGGTGAGGCAACTGTCAAGGGCCGATTTACGCAGATAGCCGGGGACTTTCCCGTCCGGCCTTCCAAGTACGGAGAGCGGATAGTTGAGTTTTCCAAGCAGCACGCCGCCGCCCGTAAGCGGCAATAAGCAATAAGTGGAATTATATTCCGCTCCGGCAGATGATGCCAGCGAGACGGCTCCGTCCCTGTAACGGTAAACTTCCCCTGAAAGGGTGCCAATCCAGACATCCCCGTTCACATCTTCCGCAATGCTCACCGGGTCTATCATCTCTAATGACTGGAGCACCTTGAGCGCTTTCCCGTCAAAACGGCAGCGGAGCGCCCTCCATTTACTGGACAGTAGGAGCCATACATCGCCCCTGGAGTCAGAGAGAACAGAGTTGATCTGCATATACCCCTTAGGGTCGTCCACCAAGCCGGACGTGGGGATTTGGCGTATGTCAAGGTTCTCAAGATTGCAGTAATACAACTCCCCCATCGCGGTACCTGCCCAGAAACTATGGGCGTCCTGCGGGCATAGGCAGGTGACAGATTTTCCCTTCAGGATGTCTTCCAGGGCATCTTTTGCGTATGCACCCGGAGAAAGGTGGCGGCTCACGCTGAATCCACCGTCCTCAATCCCGATCCAAAGGTTGGAGGCCGAATCTTCAAACAGGGAATTAATCCTGCCCTCAGGCACTTTGTAGGGGAAGGCCGGACTGTCCTGATAGATAAGGCGGGCACCAGGCTGGTCATACAGGAAGATTCCGTCGTTGGTTGTATTGATAAGGAGCGTAGAGTCACGGCACAGGAGAAACAGGTCTACATCGGCCTTCATTATCCTGGAATTGGAACTAACCTCCCTGGGGAGAGGTCTGAATTCCATAGACAGGGTGTCAAGGACAGCCAGATTGCCTATTCCGGACATCCACAGCGTGGAATCCGGCATAACACAACTGTGATAGACCTTGAAAGGGCTGGGAATGGATTTCTCTATTTCAAATCCAGCGGTGTTTATACGGCTTATCCTTTCGAATTCCGTGCACCATAGGCATCCATCCTGGGCCAGCGTGAAGGAAGACATAGTAAGGCCGCCAAGCACAAGATCTATCTTTCCCGTTTCCTCATTATATAATCCAAGGGAATTAGGGGTTCCAAAAAGGATACGGCCGTCTGGAAGTTCCAAAACCTGCCTGAGGTATGCCCCGGGGTTATCGGAATCTACCCGCTGGAACTCTCCCTGACGGGTAATGAGACACGCGCCGCCGGAAGTAGCAATCCAGAGCCTTCCCGCGGAATCGCGTAAAAGGTCATTTACGTGATTGTCCGGAAGGCCGATTTTGTCGTCAAGATTGAAATATTGATGGAAAACGCGGGAGTCATACTTGTTGAGCCCGCGTGCCGTACCTATCCAGATATGGCCGGAGGCGTCTTCCTCGAAAGCCAGCACATTCTGATTGGAAATATGTTCAGAGACTACAACATCCTTAGCCCGAGGCATATCCCCCTGCATTCTGCACGCCAAAGCCGTTCCAAGAACGACAGGCAGTATCATCACCGATAAATATCTCATAAAACAACTTTATCTCATAGCAAATGTAGCCAATATAATTTAGATTCCAAGCGCACTTTTAGACTCTGATAAAAATATTTGTTTTTTGAAGTAATTATGGAGGACTTTATATGCCTATCTTTACAGAACTAATTCTTCTGGCTTGAAGACAACAACTTTTAACGAATAACAATAACTAACCCATTCTATGAAACTCAAAAAACTGATCATCAGCCTTGCAGTCATCATCGCCGGATTCACCGGCGCTATGGCGCAGGAAAAAATCACCGTCAGCGGCACGGTGTCGGACAATATGGGTCCGGTAGCCGGCGTTGGCGTAATGCAGAAAGGCACCACAAATGGCGTGGCTACGGATATGGACGGCCGATACTCCATCGCCGTCCCTTCCGGCAGTATACTGGTTTTCGAATCCATAGGCTATACCACCCAGGAAATCACGGCAACACGCCCTCAAATTGACGTGGTCCTGACTGAAGACCTCCTGATGCTGGAAGAAACCGTTGTAGTAGGATACGGCGTCCAGAAAAAGAGCGACATAACCGGCGCAATATCCAGCGTAAAGTCGGAAGACCTCCAGAACAGGGCCATTTCCAGTGTAGAAGGCGGCCTGCAGGGAAAAACCTCCGGCGTCCAGCTGGTCACCACGTCGGCTAAGCCAGGTTCCACACCGGTAATCCGCGTGAGAGGTTTCTCCTCAAACGGAACGTCAGACCCTCTGTACGTTGTGGACGGCCTTAGGCTCAGCAGCCTTGAATCCGTAGACCCCAGCACCATCGAGTCCATAGAAATCTTGAAGGACGCAGCATCGGCAGCCATTTATGGCGCCCAGGCAGGTAACGGCGTTGTTCTGGTAACCACCAAGAGCGGAAAGAAAGGCAAGGGCACCATCTCCTATGATATGCAGTATTCCATTATGGCGCTTGGCCGTACTCCCAAACTCATCAACTCCCAGGAAGAGATAATGGTGATGAAAGAGCGCAACCCCATTTACGACGACACATATATCCGCACAAATTTCATTGACAACGGAATCTGGGACGGGCAAAGGAACACTGACTGGATGAAGGGAACTTTTGGAACCGGACATCTCCAGAAACACACCCTCAGTTTCCAGGGTGGAAACGACCGCGGCGCCATCTTCGCTTCCCTTAACTATTATGACGAAAACGGTATCATAATTGGCGACAGGGACACTTACAAACGCCTCTCCGGTACAGTGAACGCCACTTACAGGATTAAGGACTGGCTCCGTATCGGCACAAACAATACAATTGAGAAATACGACGTCTCCTCCTTTGTGGACGGCGGAGGCCAGAGCAACATCTACTCCAGCGCCCTCAACGGCGCCCTTATGGGAAGCCCTATGATTCCCGTCACCTATTCCCCGGACAATCTTCCTGACGCCATGAAGAATTACCTGGCGGCCGGATATCCTATGTTCAGGGATGCCAACGGAGATTATTTCAGCGTAGTCGGAGGATATCCTCAGCCCCAGGTCTCCATACGTATGAATAATATTTCCAGTTACGGGTTCAATCTCATCGGCACTACATTCGTGGAACTTACTCCGCTGGAAGGCCTCACGCTTACATCAAAAGTGGGATACCGGTTCTCCAATGCCCATACTTACTACTACCAGAACAGGTATGTCGCTTCAAATATGTCTATGAACCTGGAGAATAATCCCGTTTCCCGAACCAACTCCACCACGATGTACTATCAGTGGGAGAATTATGCCTCTTACCACAGGACCTTTGCCGATGCTCACACAGTAGACGCACTGGCTGGAATGTCCTTCAGCCAGAACGACCTTACCTATCTGCTTTCCGGCGCATCCAACGTGATGAAGGACGATCCCCTCTTTGCCGACATTTCATTCGCCGCCGGCGATGCCGCAAAGAATGCACAGGGTAAAAGGACCTTCAACCGTAACCTCTCCTACTATGCCCGCCTTGGATACAACTATAAGGGCCGATACTACATCCAGGGCATATTCAGGGCCGATGCCGCCGACACTTCCATCCTCCCGGCAGCCAACCGCTGGGGTTATTTTCCGGGTGTGAGCGCCGGCTGGAACTTCACCAACGAGGAATTCTTCCCCAAACTTGGCTGGATGCAATCCGGAAAACTGCGCGCCTCCTGGGGACAGAACGGCTCCATCAGCAATCTTGGCAATTACATCTATTCCAATGCCATTATCCAGACAGCCCAGGGCTATCCCTACGGCGCCACGCCCACATACGTGATTTCCGGCGCCCCCGGCCAGGTGGAAAACCCCAAACTCACCTGGGAAACATCGGAGCAGCTTGACCTTGGCCTTGACCTGGTGCTTCTTGACGGCCGCCTTACTTTTTCCACCGACTGGTACCGCAAGGAAACCAAAGACCTGATAGTTACCGGCAGCCAACTCCCGCTTGAGGTGGGCAATAATGCCGCCCCCATCAACGCCGGAAACGTTCTCAACACCGGCTTTGAATTCGACCTTGGATGGAAGGACACAATCGGGGATTTCAGTTATGGCATCAACGCCAACCTTGCCACTCTGAATAACCGCGTTACATATCTGGATCCCAACATTGCCGACAACAGGATATACAGTGATATCGGCATTCTCACAATGGAGCATATTACTGCTTTCGAGGTAGGATATCCTGTATGGTATTTCTACGGATACAAGGTAAAGGACATCTTCTTCCTCAACGGTAATCCTGAATTTGAGGACATCAACGGAGACGGCGCCATCACTGCCGCAGACCGCACCTACCTTGGCTCCGCCATTCCCGACCTAACCTTCGGCATAACCCTGTCGGCAGCATGGAAGGGCCTTGACTTCATGGTGTTCGGCGCGGGAAGCGTAGGCAACAAGGTGTTCAACGGCCTCAACCCCGGCACTTTCAATTATAATTTCAAGGAGATTTTCGACAACCGCTGGACTCCTGATAACAGGGAGGCAAAATACGCTTCACCTGCCATCAACAGTTCAATCATGAACAACTACATCATCTCCGACGCCAACGTCTTTGACGCATCCTTCTTCAAGATCAAGCAAATCCAGCTTGGCTATACCCTCCCCGGAGATTTCACCGGCAAATTCAAGGTTCAACGCATCCGCGTGTTCGCCTCTCTGGACGACTTCTTCGTCTTCACCAAGTATATCGGCCTGGATCCGGAAGTATCGGCCTCTGCCACCAGCGGTATGGGCGTAGACTTTGGCACCTACCCCAACACCCGCAAGTTTATGTTTGGTCTTAATATAACCTTCTAAACCTCCCTGAAAATGAAAAAGACATTATATCTCCTTTTTGTCATCGGCGCCCTGTCATCCTGCCAGAGCCTTCTGGACATACCCCAGCAGGGAGTGCTTAATATGGACACCTTCTACAAGACCGATGAAGACGCTCAGCAGGCGCTTGCGGCCGTATACAACGAGTGGGCCTACAAATTCGCCTTCTCCAACTTCCACTGCAAGCTCCTTATGGCCGATGACACCTGGCAGGGTGGAAACGGCCCCGCCGACGGCGCTTCCGGCGCTGCCCTTTCCCGCGCATATTACGACTCTTCCAACGAGAAGATAAAGTTTATGTATGAGGGGTATTATATAATTGTAAACCGCGCGAATCTCCTGCTGGACAGTTTCCAGAATTCCGCCGACTCCAAGATCAAGAAACAGGCGGTTGCCGAAGCCAGGTTCTTCCGCGCCTGGGCTTACTATGAACTTGTCACCATGTGGGACAACCCCCCGCTTGTAAAAAGTGTACTCGGTTCTGACGATGGCAAAGTGTCAAACACTCCCGGAGAAGAAACCTGGAAATTCCTGGAGGACGAACTAAAGGACATAATATCCAGTGGCAATCTCACTGAGAAGTCATCGGCCACAGACCCCCAGGCCGGTGTCAGGCCCACAAAACAAACCGCCGAGGCCCTTCTTGGCAAGGTTTACATGTGGGAAGGCAAATACGACCTTGCGCTGCTGCAGCTGGAGTCTGTAATCGGCTCACATCTGTACGCTCTTGCCACCGGTGAAGAGTATGAAGACCTATTCTCAATTGACAGCAATTATTCCAGCGAGTACCTTCTTTCAAACAATTCCATTCTTGACGCGCAGAATGGCTTTATGTTTGACATCAACGCCTTCGGCTGCAACAACGACTGGATTTTTGGTAAGAACGTGAACGAAGGGTTTATGATTTACGATCAGGCTAAGTGGGACGCCTATTTCGGGGACGACCACCCCTTCTGCGAGATGCCGGTTGGCTGGGGTTTCTTCAATCCCACCCAGAAACTGGCCGATGCTTTTGTGGAGGTGGAAGGAAAGGAGGGCTACAGGCTCAACAACACCATCATCTCCAACGACAAGATGCACTCCGACGTAGGCGCCTGGGCCGGAACCGCCTGCAACCTCTTTGAGCATTGCGGCTGGTGGAAGATCAAGAACATTTCCCGTTCAAAGAACATCCTTTTCTCCGGTGGCGGCGGCTATTCGGCAAACTTCCCCGACATCCGTTACGCAGAAGTGCTGCTTCTTGCAGCCGAAGCCGGTTTCAAGACCGGAAGCCCCAAAGCCCTTGGGTATTTCAATGAGATCCGCGACAGAGCCAAGGCCCCCCACGCCGGCGCCCTTGATATGCCCACCATCATCAAGGAAAACCTTCTGGAACTGTGCTTTGAAGGACATCGCTTCCAGGACCTCAAGCGCTGGGACCGCAACGGTGACTTAGATATGGTTGCAGTTCTTAAAGATAAGGGAAAGAACAATTATTACTTCACCCCGCTGCCTCCTTCCGCCGACAATCCCAAGTACACTGACGCCGACAGGTCTTCATTTACGGAGCCCAGTTGGGTTTATACCGTACCGGCCACAGAAAGCCGTGCCGGTTTTGATGCGTATGAGAAAACCCTTCCCTATCCGCAGTCGGAACTTGACGTGAATCCAAACATAAAGCAGAATCCCGGATGGGAGTCCAGTCTCTAAAACCATCACGCTATGAACCTTAAAACCACATCCATCGTTTTTCTGATATTCCTTGCCGGATGCACCGGAAAAAAGGCCACCGATATTGACGGAATCCTTGCCTCCATGACCCTTGAAGAGAAGGCCGGCCTCCTGGTTGGAGACGCCTGGGGAACCAGGGTTCCCGGCACTTCCACATTTGTCACGGAAGACACCTTCAATTATGAAAGCGGCCCCGTGAGGGTGCCTGGTGCACCTTTCTCCACGCGTCCCATGGAGCGGTTCGGAATCCCCGGCACCGGTATGGCCGATGGCACAGCCGGCGTCAGGATTGACGCCACCAGGCCCGGCAGCGACAACACTTACTACGCCACTTGCTTCCCTTCCAGTACCGCAATGGCTTCGTCCTGGAACCAGGATCTTGCAACCGGTTTCGGGCGCCTTGTGGGAGAGGAAGTGAGGGAATACGGCCTGGACGTGGTCCTTGGTCCCGGAATGGACCTTCAGCGCAATCCCCTTTGCGGCCGTAACTTTGAGTATTACAGCGAAGACCCCTTCCTTACCGGCAAGATGGCTGCAGCGTGGGTACGCGGTGTCCAGAGCCAGGGCGTGGGAGTAAGTGCCAAGCATTTTGCAGCAAATGACGTAGAGCTGAACCGCCTCAATTCCGACAGCCGCATGAACCCCAGGACGCTCCGCGAAATGAGCCTGAAGGGGTTTGAGATAATGGTCAGGGAATCGGATCCCTGGACTCTTATGAGCTCCTACAACAAGATCAACGGCGTCTTTACCCAGCAGAGCCACGACCTTCTGGAGGACATCCTCCGCGACGAATGGGGCTTTGGCGGCATTGTGATGACGGACTGGGGCTACAAGCCCGGCACCGTAGAAGCCGTGAAGGCGGGCAACGACCTCATGGAAGCCGGACTCTACTTTGAGGCCGACAGGATAATTGCCGCAGTAAAAGACGGCTCCCTCCCCATTGAGGATGTGGACAGGAACGTCAGGCGCGTATTGGAATACATAGTCAAGACTCCTTCCTACAAGGGGTATAAGTACTCCAACAGCCCTGACCTTGAGGGGCACTCCGCCGCAGTCAGGAAGGACGCCGCCGAAGGATTCGTGCTGCTTAAGAATGAAAACGGGACCCTTCCCCTTGAGGGCCTTGGAAACGTAGCCCTCTTTGGCTGCACATCATACGATATGGTTGCCGGCGGCACGGGATCGGCCAATGTGAATATGAAGCACCTCTCACAGCTCTGGGAAGGCTTTGAGGAAAACGGCATCAAGGCCGATGAAACCCTGGCCGCCTGGTACAGGGATTACGTCATAAAGGAAAGGGAGAAGTCCCGTGAGGCCGACAGCGAACTGATCCTTGGGAAGCATGTTATCCCGGACCCCGTCCTTGACGATGACGTAATAGAAGGATGCGTCCTCAGGAACGACGCCGCAATCATAACCATCGGGCGCAACGCCGGTGAGGGCAACGACCGCCGGATGACTCCGGGCGACTGGAGCCTCACAGAGGATGAACGGGAACTTATGCTTTCCGTAACGGAAGCCTTCCACGCCGCTGGAAAGAAGGTTGTGGTGGTTATGAATATCGGCGGAGTAATAGAGACCTCTTCCTGGAAGGACATCCCCGACGCCATCCTCCTCTGCTGGACTCCCGGACAGGAGGTGGGCCGAAGCGTAGCCGACGTAGTTATCGGAAAGAACTATCCCTCCGGCAAACTGCCCATGACCTTCCCGGTCGATTATCTGGACATCCCTTCATCGGCCAACTTCCCTTATGACATCATCCCCGAAAAGCCCAGATACCTTGATTTCGGCAACATTGCCGACATGGGCCCCGGAGTGAAGAACGTAGGCTACATCAACTACGAGGAAGGAATCTGGGTGGGATACCGCTATTTCAATACAGTCTGCAAGAAGGTTTCCTATCCGTTTGGATACGGCCTTGGCTACACAACATTTGAATACAGTGACCTTAAGGTGACCCCCAGGAAGGGTGGTTTACGCGTTAGTATGAACGTGAAGAATACCGGCAACAGGCCCGGTAAGGAAGCCGTCCAGATCTATGTAAAAGCACCTTCAGGCGGCCTTGTAAAGCCGGAAGCAGAGCTTCGCGCATTTGGGAAGACAAGAGAGCTGAAGCCTGGTGAACTCCAGAGCCTGGAATTCAATATAGATTCCTACACCCTGGCTTCCTACAATGAGGAAACCGCTGCCTGGGAAACAGCCCCCGGAGAATACACCGTGAAGGCTGCTGCATCTGTTGAGGACGTACGCCTTACAAATACAGTTTCTCTGTCAAAAGGCGCTTCCTGGCCCACTCACAGGGCACTCCTCCCGGAATTTCCCATCAATGAAATAGAGGTTGTTAATCCAAGGTAATGCTGCTATTCATGAAACGCCTGATAACCTTTATCCTGCTCATTTCTTTTGTCTGTCCTGCGGCATGGAGTCAGTCTGACACCCTTACTTCACAACAGATTAAAGAGATACTACGTGACAATCCCGCCCTGGCCGGAGGCAACCATTATGTTCCAGCCTTCCAGCCATACAGTGTTGCTCCTGCCCCCAAAGGCTATAAGCCGGTCTATATCAGCCATTATGGAAGGCACGGAGCCAGGTATTCCACATCGTCCAAGAAATACGACACCGTGTGGAACCTTCTGGAAAGCGGTCATAGCGGCGGCGCCCTTACCCCCGCCGGAGAAGATCTGTACCAGCGTTTTGTCCCGCTCTATCCCATGATGGAAGGGCATAGCGGAGACCTTACTGTAATTGGACAGGAGCAGCACAGGGAACTTGCCGCCCGTATGGTAAAGGCTTATCCTTCGGTATTTAGAAAGAAAGTGAGGGTTGACGCCCGTTCCACAATAATCCCACGCGCAATTATCTCAATGATGAGTTTCTGCGATGAGCTTAGGGAACTAAGGCCCGGAATGCAGCTTTCGTATGCCGCAGACCACTCTGATATGCCGGTAACAGGTCTTTCGGCATCGTCCCGCGAGGAGTATGCCATAGATGAGTTCAAGAGGATATATGCCTCTCCGGCCCTTGGGGCCGGGCTCTACGGCGCCTATGCCCATATCAATCTGGATCCGCAGGCCTTCTTCCTCCGCTATTTCAAGGAGATGGGCCCCGTGGAAGCCTGTGGAAAACCGGAGGACCTCATGGCCGCCGTTGGAGAAGTGGCCTACAACCTCCAGTGCCTGGAAACCGACGAATGGATGGACGACCTTTTTACGGAAGAAGAGCGTTATAAACTGTGGCAGAGAGAGAACCTGTGGGCCGCCCTGATGTTTCTGGACTCGCCCTACTCCCAGGGAATTATATCGGCCCGGGCATGGAGCCTGCTTCAGGATATCATGGACCTGGCCGATGAAGACATCTCTTCAGGGAATGTGCAGGTTCGCCTCCGTTTTGGTCACGACACCGTGGTGGCTCCGCTTATGGGCATCCTTGGAATAAAGGGCTGGGAGCCCCTTGGGGCCGATATGACTCTTTGGAAGTACCATTTCCAGAACTGGAATGTCCCCATGGCCGCCAATGTCCAGATGGTGTTCTACAAAGGCCGGAAAGGAGACATCCTTGTGAGGGTGATGTACAATGAGAAGGACCAGATTCTCCCCCTTCCCGACCAAAGCCTTGCCCCTTACTATAGATGGGATGCCTTCAAGGAGTATTATCGGCCCATATGTGAGAAGAATCACGCCATTATGGATGGTTTCTGGTCTCAAAGTCCTACTAACTGAAATAGGGCTTGATAATGCAAGATGGCATTTTTTTACTATCTTTGTGACTCATAATAAAACCATTATAATGAAAAAAGCGTTTATCCTTATGATGTCATTCCTTGCAATGGCGGCGTGCGCTCCCAAATCCGGAGCGCCCGCACTGGATTTGACAGACCTTGACACCACCACTTCACCCAAGGTGGATTTCTATCAGTATGCAACCGGCGGATGGCAGGTGAAGAACCCCCTGAGGGCCGAATTCTCCCGCTACGGCAGCTTTGACGCACTCCGCGAGCAGGCTCAGGAGAACCTCAACGCCCTGTTCCAGGAGATGACCACCCTCAAGGCAAAGCCCGGCACCGTGGAACAGAAGATCAGCGACCTCTACAAGATGGCCCTTGACTCCACTACCCGCAATAACCTTGGCGCAGAGCCCATCCAGCCTTATATAGCAGAAATCAATGCTGTAGATTCAAAGGACGCCCTTGCCACCCTTCTTGGAAAGATGAACCTCTACGGAGAAGGCGGATTCATGGGATTTGGCGTGGAGGCCGATCTAACAAACTCCGACATGCAGATCCTCTACCTTTCCCAGGGAGGCCTTGGAATGGGAGACCGTGACTACTACCTGAAGCCCGAAAACGCGGAGCTCAAGGCAGGCTACAAGGCATATCTTGAGAAGGTCCTCACCCTCTCAGGGATAGAGAATGCAGCAGAGCTTGCATCCCAGGACCTTGCAGTTGAAGATGCAATTGCCACTGTTTCCTGGACAAGGGAGCAGAACCGTAACATGGCGGCCATCTACAATCCAATGTCAACTGCAGAGATTGTTTCCAAATGGCCCGCCATCCGTTTTGACATGATTACTGAGGCTGCCGGCGTTCCCGCCCAGGATAAAGTGATTGTGGCACAGCCCTCATTCTTTGACGGCCTTTCAAAACTCATGGAAGAATGCCCTCTGGAGACTCTCAAGGCATACCTCCTTTGCCAGTTTGTAAGCGGCCAGGCAGGTGCCCTGTCAGATGAATTCTACACCGCCCAGTGGGAGTTCTTCTCCCACCAGATGGCAGGCGCCCAGGAGGAGACTCCCCGCTGGAAGCGTGCCATGAGCGTTCCTAATGGTATCCTTGGAGAGGCCGTAGGCGAGATGTACGTAGCCCGCTACTTCCCTGAAAGCTCCAAGAAGAAGATGGTGAAACTCGTAGAGAACCTCCGCACCGCCCTTGGACAGCACATCGATGAACTTGAGTGGATGAGTGATTCCACAAAGGTCCGCGCCCGAGAGAAACTTGCCGCTTTCACCGTGAAGATTGGCTACCCGGACAAGTGGAAGGACTACAGCTCAATGGATATCAATCCTGAGAACAGCTACTATGAAAACCTCCGCAATGCCAGCGCCTGGTATGTGAAGGACAACCTTGACAAGCTTGGAAAGCCCACTGACAGGACCGAATGGGGCATGACTCCCCAGACGGTGAACGCCTACTACAACCCCACCACCAACGAGATCTGCTTCCCTGCAGCCATCCTGCAGAAGCCTTTCTTCGATCCTGAGGCCGATGATCCCGTGAACTACGGCGGAATCGGCGTGGTTATCGGCCATGAAATGTCTCACGGATTTGACGACCAGGGTTCCATGTTTGACGCACAGGGCAACATGGTGAACTGGTGGACCGCTGAGGACAAGGCCAAGTTCGATGCCCTTGGAGACAAGCTGGTTGCCCAGTTCGACGAGGTTGAGATCCTCCCCGGCGTACATGCAAATGGCAGGTACACCCTTGGTGAGAACATCGGAGACCACGGCGGCCTTTCAATCGCATTCACCGCAATGGAGAATGCCGTAAAGGGCCCGGATCCCATGATTGACGGCTTCACACGCGCACAGCGCTTCTACCTGAGCTACGGCGCCATCTGGGCCCAGAACATCACAGACCAGGAGAAGGCACGCCTTACCAACATGGACCCTCACTCTCTGGCCCAGAACCGCGTGAACGTGAGCGTACGTAACTTCGAGACCTTCTTCGAGGCATTTGACATTGAAGAGGGAGATCCCATGTTCCGTCCTGAGGAAGAGCGCGTACACATTTGGTAGCAGACTCTTTCATATCACGTAAGATCAAGTTCAAAGGAAACATCGCGGCCGTAGCTACGGCCGTGAGTTTCTTTGTTATAATAGTTGCCGTGGCGGTAAGTTCCGGCTTCCGCCACAGTATCAGGGACGGAGTGGCCGCAATGACCGGAGACATCAGGATCACACCTTATGTCTCCGGCGGCCAGGATCCCGTTCCAATGCCCCGTCACCTTCCATCTGAGGATATAATCCTTGCCATTCCGGGGGTAACGGGGATTGTTCCGGTTGTGAGCCGCGCCGGAATTGTGAAAAACGGGGAAATTGTGCACGGGGTCATCGTGAAAGGGACCCATTCTGTCATTTCGACCGAAGCCGAAGGCGAAGCGGAGAAATCTCCTCTTGCGGTCTCCATCCCCCACCGCCTTTCTGTAATAACGGGCCTCCAGCCCGGAGAGGACCTCACAACCTACTTTGTGGGGGAAAAGGTCCGCGCGCGTAAATTCCACATCACGGCAGAACACCGGGACATCATTGAGACCGATGACAACCTCCTGGTCTACGCAGGCCTTGAGGATATGCAGCGGCTGAACGGCTGGGACTCCACCAGCGTCTCACAGCTGGAAGTCAAAGTCAAAAACGCCTCACCAAAGGTTCTCAAGGACATCGAGGCCCGTATCGGCTTCATCCTCTCAACAAGCCCCGATGAGGATGAGAATGGGCTCTATGTCATTTCATCGGCCCGCAGTTATCCGCAGATATTTGACTGGCTGGGGCTTTTAGACGTGAATGTCCTCATCGTCCTTATCCTCATGACGCTGGTGGCGGGCTTCAACATGATAAGCGGCCTTCTGGTGATGCTTCTAAGGAATATTCCGCTCATCGGCACCCTCAAGGCGCTGGGGATGCAGGACAGGGCAATAGGCCGATTATTCGTACGTATCGGCGCCGAAGCCGTGCTCAAGGGCATGCTTGTGGGTAACGCCCTGGCGTTCCTTTTCTGCCTCATCCAGGGTACAACCCACCTTATAAAGCTGGATCCGGCCAACTACTTTGTGTCCTGGGTTCCGGTGAATCTCCCCCTCTGGGGCATACTGGGGGCCGATATTGCCGCCTTCCTGGGCATAGTTCTCCTCATGTGGCTCCCGGCGCTTTCCATCTCAAAGATAGACCCGGCCGAGACCGTCAAGGCCGACTAATACTTACTGTAATAATAGGAATAGGTGTCCAGCACCTTCTCAACGTAGGCAACCGTGTGGTGGCCCTTTGGAAGCTGCGTAGCGGCAACCACGTCCCAGCGGCTGGCATCCTCCCCGGCATCCTGCGCCTGCTTAATGAGGCGCCACACCTTCCCTTCCCCGAAGTTATATGCCGCGAGGGCGAATTTAAGGGCCTCTGTGGGGTTTGCCGCCACGGAAGAATACATTGTCTCAAGGCGCTTCAGGTATCTGGAACCCACCCTCAGGTTGTTGGCGGGCTCAAGGAGATATTCCTGCGAATAGCGGGAGCTGAGGATCTGCATGAGCCCTACGGCGCCGCGGGCCGACTGAGCCTCATTGTGGAAACGGGACTCGTGATACACCACGGCGGCAATAAGGTGCCAGTCCATCCCCAGGGAATCGGCCGTAGCCTTTATCACCTTATCATATGCGCAGAGAGATTCCGTGGAGCGCTCATGGGCCATTATTTCCTCAGGGGTTTCGGCCGATGGCACCCTGCTCTTATGCGGGATGAGAAGGAGCAGTAGCGTGAAAGCCGCCGTATATGCAAGGGTACGCGTTTTCATAGTTTATCGGCCACCCTTGAGAAGTCCGCCAAGACCACCGCCGAGGCCACCTCCAAGGCCACCGCCACCTCCGCCGCCCATGCCGGCACCTGCCCTTTCGCTGAGGGTCTTGACCTTCCCCAGAGGCGGATAGAACGGCCATGAGATGCCAAATTTGAACACAGCCGGAGGCTGGATATAGTGGTGGGCGCTGAAGTATTCGTGCTTATCCAGAGGCCAGCCCTTGCCCATATTCTCAAACTTCAGGAATATGCAGGCCTTCTTCCACTGGAGGTTGATGAAGGGGTCGAACGACGGCGCATTGCCGTAAAGCTCTTCCTTCTGGTTAGTGAACACGCCCGCTACAGGATTATAGGATGGGGCGTACCACAGGGTGTTGTACCTGAGGTTAATGCCGGCCTGGAGCTTCATGACCTTTGGATCCACAATGTTGAGCTGGATGTACCAGCGCAGGTTCAGGGCCAGGGTGGGAAGCGGCAGGACATCCTGGTTGGAGGACAGCTGCAGAAGGGCCTGGTTGTCAAGATGGACGGGGCCGAAGGCGAAGTTCTTGGTGAGGGCCGCGGTAAGGACGCTCATGGGAACGGTGTTCTGCTGCACTATGCCCTTAGTGTCATAGTAGATGTTGTTGGCAAGGAGGGCGTAACCGGCCTCGGCCTTGAGGTCCCAGCGCGGAACGCTGAAAGTTGCATGAAGCTTTGTTGTGGAAACCTTCTGGAAACTGTTTTCCCACATGTAGTGGTTGGAGTAGAAGTGCTGCTGATAGAAGTCCGGGGCCTTAAGGGAGGTTTCCACGGATGCTACCAGGCTCATGGGACTTGTGGGATAACGCCTGAAGGGGAAGATATTGAACTTGATCCGGCCTCCCAGGCTGAAGTCATTGGCCTCTATTCCCGTGAAATGATAACGCCCGGTGGCGTCCCATTCAAGGTATTTGCTTAATCGGCCCTCTGCCCCGGCATACACGTACATGGTGTTCCAGACGGTATTGGCCGGCTTTATCAGGGAGTACCCCGGCTGCCTCAGGTAGAAAGTCTGGAGCCTGTCTCCAATACCACCCTCTATCTTTGACACTATGGCATCTTCCTTCCAGGGCTGGAGACGGAAGATGATGCGGTTGTCAAGGCGCATGGTGCGGAGGGAGTCCGAGCTCTTGGTGGGGTTGATGAAGAAGGTTTCGTCGAAGAATTCCGCCAGGGACTGAGATGTGTTGTCCACGTACTTCTTGCTGTAGGTGGTCCATTCTGTACCCGTGCCGATAAATGCGGTTGTGGTGTTGGTATTGAGGGTATCGGAAGGCACCCAGGAGGTGTCCTTGCGGTGCTTCAGCTTCTCTATGAACTCAAACGGGATACGGTAGTTCTGGTCAAAGAACACCGTAGTTTTCTTGTATCGGTTTGTGGCCGACGGCAGGTTCACGTCCACCTCCCTCACCTGGACGGTAGTATCCCTGATCCAGAAATTGTCTATTACACCGCCGCTTTCCTGATGGGTGATGCTGTTGGAGATGAACCCGGCGTGGGCCAGCCACTTCTTACCAAGCCAGTTGGCGGTGACAAAATACGTGCGGTTGTCAGTTTCCTCGTTCTTGAGGTTACCGGCACCGCCGTAGCGCTTCATCTCCAGGGAGAGGTTCAGCTGCGGTAGGATATTCTGGGTGGTGAAAATGCGGAAGGCATCATTGGCCTGGGTGCCGTTGGAGAACAGCGATCCGTAGTATTCCCACTCCGTGTAAGGGGTCTTGGTGTTGAAGAAGGGGATGTTATCGGCCGTGTAAGTCCAGGTTTCCATGGGCTCATAGTAACTGGGAGTGAGTTCCCTGCCCCTTCTAAAGAAGTTGTAGGTTTGGACTGGCGTTCCGGTGAAGCCCAGCCAGGTGGCGCCTACGTCTTCCCTCATGTGGGGGTAGTCGTAGAAGCGGTAGTTGGCAGTGGTGTCCCATTCCTTGTACTCTATGCTGTTGTACATGCGGTCACGCTTCCAGGAAATGAGCCGCTTGTAGTACAGGCTGTCCGGGAAAAACGCCGTTTCAAGTATCCTGGGAGTGCTCTGGCGTATGCTGTCCTTCACGCGCTTGATGCTGTCCTTATGCTTGAGGATGGAGTCCTGACGGTGGAGGAGGATGGGAAGCTTCTGCTCATAGTCATAGCGCTTCCGCTCCGCCTTGGTGAGGCCGGCGTACCACCTTTCGAACTTCTCCTTGGCCGTGCGTGTTGAATCGTCCAGATACAGGGAATCTATGCGGGGCCAGAGGAGGGAGTCTCCTTCGGCCTTGAGGGAATCCACCACCAGCCTGTGGGTAAAGGAGTCCTTGACGGCCACGTACCACTCATAGAGGAAGGGGTCCGTGAGTTTCAGGCTGTCTGGCACCCTCATGGTGTCACGGGCGTAGACCTTTGGCATTGTGTCATCCTGCGGGATGGCAAAGAGGTCGAAGTCCTCCTCGTCTGCCAGGCTGTCAAGGGGGCTTCTGGATTCTGAGTCAAGTTGCAGGAGTACATTGTAGAGGGAATCCATCCTGGCTGTATCGGCCTTGGCTTTAAGGCTGTCAATAAGCGCCTGGATAGAGTCACGCCTGTGCCTTAGGGCCGCGGCGGCGCTGTCTGCGGCGGCAGCAAGGCTGTCTTTCTGCAGGGAGTCTGCCACGGAAGTTACGCTGTCCGCTATGGCTACGGCCTTTTTGGGGGCCGATGTATCGGCCTTAACCGTATCCTTCACGGCAACAGGGAACCACCTGTGCAGACGGGCGGCGCGGTTTACCTCCACGCCCACCGTCTGGGCTGCAACCAGACCGGCCACAGCTATTGGCAGCAGTATGTTCCCTATCTTAGACATAGCTTACAAATATAACGTATTTTCACAACTTTCCCAACCCCTTCTCCCCCGCCCCCTCACGCTTCTCCCCTGGCGGTGGAAGCCAATGCGCTGACTTCCAGCCACTTACACGGGTTTCTACCAGAAAAAGTTCTGGTAGAAACTCTCATAACACACTGTGCTTCAATCACTTAACCTCCACCACATCCGCATTACTCTTTCTCCTCCGTGTTGGCCTCATTCGTTCCTCGCGGCATTGATCTCACTCATTACCACCGCATCGGCATTACGGGCTGGGGCAATGAATCACACGTTTTTGGCGTTTTTTGTGCGTTTCGTTGCCCAAATGGTCAATGATTTACACGAAAACGGCCATTTTTGCGCGTTTCGTTGCCCTGTGGGGCCCGGTGAGGCCCGGTGGAGGCCCGGTGGGGCCCGGTGAGAGCTGGACCACGGAATTATCGGCCCTGGTGCTGCTTACGGTAGAGTTCCCAGCTGTTGAAGAGGTTCTGCCAGATGGCGTAGAGGCCGCCGGCAACGGATGTGACGGGAGTCATGTAGTTGTACCCCAGCCAGATGAGGAAGCCGGTGTTCTTTTGGCCAAGGGCCTGGCCGGGGGTGATTATATCGGCCCCAAGACGGCGTCCGGTAAAGAACTGCAGGAAGCAGCAGAACACGGATACCAGCACTATTCCGGCGATGGCGGCTACTCCAAGGCCGCTTTCCATGAGCGCGCGGGTGGCAAGGATCATGGCCAGGGTGAGCCCCACGCCCCATACGTAGAATGAATTGGAGCTCCATCTCATCAGGCCGCGCTGAAGCCGATGGGTGGTGTAGCGGATGGTCCAAGCCAGCAGTCCCGGCAGCACCAGCACGGGGAAAACCTTCAGCGCAATATGCCCCACGTATGCCCAGAAGCCCATTGTGGCCGATGGATTGACCATAGGGATCACCAGCGGAATGAGGAAGGTGCCGGCAAGGTTTATCAGCACAAGGTAAGTGACGGTGCCGGCAAGGTTCCCGCCCAGTTTTTCCGTAATGACCCCTGCGGCCGATGCCGTGGGGCAAATAAGGCACAGCATGGCGCACTCAAGGAGCATGCGAATGTCTCCAACGGGCATAAAAGAAATTATGGCCGATAACCCCAGGAACAGCCCCACCTGGAACGCCAACGCAAGGAAGTGCCAGCGGGTGAAACGGAGGTCGTGGGGTGAGATCTTCACAAACTGGAAGAACAGGAGGGTGGCGATGACAACGCGCTGGCCTTCTGAGACAAGAAGGTGCAGGATGCGCTCATGGGCGTGAAGCCCCGGAGTGAAGTAGTATAAAAGATACAGGCTTATGCCCAGCACGATGGCGCCAGGCAGCATCCAGTCATTCAAAAGTTGCCGTGTGCGGCTCATTTCCTGGAGAAAATGCGGTCTATCAGAGGATCCGTAAACCTCATGCAGATGCCGGTGAGAATGGCCAGGATGAGGGTGCCCTCACGGATGACCACGGTATGGCCGTTACCGTCCAGAAGCCCGAACACTATGAAGGAGAACGCGGCAGTAAAGGCAACCATCACAATGTCAAAGATTACCTTCACCCTGCTGAAAGGACTCTTTGTAACCTCCGACAGTACTGCCACAAGTTTGTCTCCGGCAAGGATCCAGCCGTCTCCAACCACCTCCAGTTTGATGCCGATAGCAGTGATCACTACCGCTCCAAGGCTCAGGAGTATCTGAACCACATAATTAGTGGCTGGGGCGTTGATGGCATTGAAAAGCCAGATGGAGGCGTCACACATATAACCAAACACAAAGGCCGCCGGGATCTGCATCAGGAAACGGAGTTGAAACTTCTTCCCCAGCAGGGCCCACTGGGTGAGAATGAACACAATGTGCATCATCCAGGTAAATGTGCCAATGGAAATGGCGCCCCACTTAAGAGAAAGGATGGTGGGAGGGCAGGAAGGAGGGGCGATCCCCAGGTTGCTCTTTATGGAAATACCCACTCCCAGGGCCACCAGAACGAGGCCCAGCGTGGATATGCTGTATCTTCTTAAAATGTCTTTCATATTAATTGCAAAGATACTAAATTTCGGTCAATAACGTGCCAGGGCATAACCTGGCCGGGCAACGAAACGCGCAAAAATGGCCGTTTTCGTGTGAATCATTGCCCATTTGGTCAATGAAACGCGCAAAAAACGCCAAAAACGTGTGATTCATTGCCCCCTTCGGGACAGTGAAATAAACCAACGGCAACGGTGGAGGTTAAGTGATTGAAACACAGTGCGTTACAAGGGTTTATACTAGAACTTTTTCTGGTAGAAACCCGTGTAAGTAACTGGTAATCAGCGCGTTGACCTCCACCGCCAGGGGAGAAGTATTATGGGAGTGCGGGGATCAGCGCCATAGGAGAACGGTCAGATGCGGGCCTCGCGGAAGACCTCAACGATTGAGGGGTAGGTGTTCTTGAGGAACGGAGGGAGGGAGGATTTTGCCACCCAGGCAGCTTTGGTAATGTCCTCTTCACGCTGGGGGGTGAGGTTTGTGGGATCCGTGTACAGCATGTCGTACCACCAGGTGTGCTTCAGGTGCCACAGGCCGTCACGGAGATACACATGGTCCGTGATGCAGATAAGGCGCCGCAGTTCAAGCTGATCCACTCCGGTCTCTTCCTGGACCTCACGGACGGCGCAAATCTCAATGTCCTCACCGGGCTCCTGATGCCCCTTTGGGAGGTCCCAGAGGCCGTTACGGGATATAAGGAGAAAGTCTCCGCGGCGGTTACTCACAAGCCCTCCGGCTGCATTCACTTCCTTGAACTCTGCGCAGAGGCGGCGATAGGTCTTTTCCTCGTCATCGGCCGGAATGTATATGCGGGAAAGCGTGTCCTGGACCTCGAACATCCTGACAAGATGGTGGATATCCAGCTTCTCCCCCACGTGAAACTCCACGGAATTAGGATCCGCCAGAGCCTCCTCCTGAGGGGAGCAGATTATAATTGTGCGCTTTCCAAAGTAGATTTTATGCATATTTTGCTATCTTTGCGGAGTTACAAAGATACAAACTTATGACAACAATAGAAAGTAAACACGGCATAGTTTCACGCCAGCCCCATGAACTGTATATGTCTTTCACGGACCTGCAGAACTTCAAGGCCATGCTCCCCGAAGACAAGAAAGATATGATTGAAGCCACCTTTGACACCCTCCAGGCAACGGTCCAGGGTTTCAACATTGGCGTGAAGGTCCATGAGAGAGTCCCCTACTCACGCATAGAGCTTGTGGACTACGGCGCACCATTCGCATTCCACATAGTCCTTCACTTTGACGCGGCCGCAGAGGACCCCTACAAGACGGATTTCCACATAAAGGTTGAGGCCGATCTTAACCTCATGATGAAGATGATGCTCTCCGGCAAGGTGAAGGAAGCCCTTGACAAGGTTGTGGACGGCCTTGTGGATGCCTCAAACGGCAAAATGCCGGAAGGGTTCGATCCAAAACAGTGGATGAAATAAGAGAGATTCCCGATCAGGTCGGGAATGACGATTATATGACAGAGGAATTCAGGAAATTACTGGCCCATTCAGTAGGCGAAGACAAGGCGGAGATTACGCTTAAGGCTCTCTCCGGGGAGCCTTCCGTGTCTATACGCCTCAACCCCGCCAAACTAACGGAATGCCCGTTCCCGGACGCTGAAAACGTGCCCTGGAGCCCCTACGGGTACATCCTAAAGGAGCGCCCGTCATTCACCCTGGACCCTCTTTTCCACGCCGGATGCTATTATGTGCAGGACACAAGCGCCATGTTCCCCGGCCACGTTGCAAGACGCTTCATGGACCGTCCCGGCATGAGCGTCCTTGACCTCTGTGCCGCTCCCGGCGGCAAGTCCACAGACCTTGCCGCATCCCTCCGTGAACGCTTCGGCAGCAACTTCACTCTCCTTTCCAACGAGGTTGTCAGGGCCCGCTACAACACCCTCAAATCCAACATGGAAACCTGGGGAGACAGCCGTACAGGCGTTGTTTCACGTGATCCATCGGCCTTTGAAAGCGCGCCGCTCTTTGATATGATAGTGGCCGATGTCCCCTGCTCCGGCGAGGGCATGTTCCGCAAAGACGCCAAGGCCGTGGAGGACTGGTCCCTTGAGACCGTTGAGTTCTGCGCAGCCCGTAGCCGCCGCATCCTTTCAGACATCTGGCCCACCCTTGTCCCCGGCGGCATCCTCATCTACTCCACCTGCACCTTCAACCACTTTGAAAACGACGACACAGTGGAGTGGATAGCCACAGAATTAGGGGCCGATATTATTCCTCCGGAAGACTTCCCTCCTGCAATTCTAACCCGCTATGGGCAGGTCCTTCTTCCCGGCTTTGTGCCCGGAGAAGGCCAGTATGTGGCCGCGCTGAGGAAGCACGGGGAGAATGACGGGGTGCGGAGGGGGGATCCGCTGAAGATCTTCAGGGCAGAGATGCCCGATCACGTCGGGCATGACGCCCCCCACGTGAACGTAGACCGCAAGACGGCCCTTCAGTACCTCCACGGGGATGCGCTCAAGCTGCCGGAGGCTCCGCTCGGCCTTATAACAATTTGCTATGAAGGCCATCCGCTTGGCCCCGCCAAAAACCTGGGGACAAGGTGCAACAACCTCTATCCAAAATCCCGCCGCATAAGAATGCAGGTAAACCTGTGAAACTTTTTTGCGGTAGCAGTCGTATTATTAAAGTATCGACTAAAACCGCAAAATGAAACTTTCGCAATTTAACTTCGACCTCCCGCAGGATCGTATTGCATCGGAGCCTACCCGCTGGCGCGACGAAGCCCGTCTCATGGTGCTCCACAAAGACACCGGTGAAATAGAGCACAGGCTCTTCAAAGACATCATAGATTATTTCGGAAAGGGAGACATCTTTGTCCTTAACGACACAAAGGTGTTTCCTTCCCGTATGTATGGCAAGAAGGAAAAGACCGGGGCCGATATTATGGTCCTCCTCCTCCGTGAGCTCAACCGTGAGCAGCGCCTCTGGGACGTGATCGTGGATCCCGCCCGCAAGATCCGTATCGGCAATAAACTCTATTTCGGAGAGGATGAGAGCCTTGTGGCAGAGGTAATTGACAATACCACCTCCCGCGGCCGCACCCTGCGTTTCCTCTTTGACGGCACCTATGAGGAGTTCAAGGAAACACTCTTCGGCCTTGGTGAGCCCTATGTTCCGGAATGGGTGAAGGAAAAGACCACCCCGGAGGACATTGAGAACTACCAGACCATCTTCGCAAAGCACGAGGGCGCAGTGAGCGCTCCGGCTGCCGGCCTGCACTTCTCCAGGGAACTTTTCAACCGCATGATCCTAAAGGATATAGAGAAAACTTTCATCACCGTCCATATGGGTATCGGCCACTTCCGCACAGTAGACGTGGAAGACCTTTCCAAGCACAGGATGGATTCAGAGCGTCTCATCATTCCGGAAGATGCCGCAGAGGCAATCAACAAGGCAAAGCGCAACGGAAAGAAGGTAGTTGCCATTGGCGCCACCGTAATGAGGGGCCTGGAGACCTATGTCACCACCACCCATCAGGTGAATGCCTTTGACGGCTGGACCAACAAGTTCATCTTCCCGCCCTACCAGTATTCCGTACCGGATGCAATAGTTTCCAACTTCCACCTTCCTCAGAGCACCATGCTCATGAGCGTTGCCGCATTCGGAGGCTACAAGCCCGTTATGGCGGCCTATGAGGAAGCCCTCAAGGAAGGCTACAGGTTTGGTCCTTACGGAGACGCACTGCTTGTTCTTTAACGTGAAACAACACGCGTTTTTGGGCCGATTCCGCTGAAACGTAAAATAATTCACGTGAAACAACGCTTTCTTTGAGAGGAGGGCGTTGTTTCTCTTTTTTTTAGCATATTTTTGGTGACGGGCACCCCACTTGCGGGGCGCCCGTTGTGCCTATATGAACTACTCTGATGAACACGTGGCGCTGTGCGCCCTGAACAAAATCTTCGGCTATCACCCTACCCTTGCCGCCGCCCTCATCGAGAACGCTGGCAGTGCCCTGGGATGCTTCACCTCTGCCGCACCAGACCATTCCGTCATGCCCGGCTCCTCCTCCGTCATGCCCGGCACCCCTTCTGTCATGCCCGGCACCGACCGGGCATCTCACCCGGAGCTCCTCTCAGAGCTCACACCATCGGCCCTGGAATGGGCCAGGAACGAGCTTTCACGCATTGACTCCCGGGGCTACCGCTTCCTCACAATCATGGACGAGGACTACCCTGAGCCTCTCCGGGAGTGCGAAGGCCCGCCGCTGGGACTCTACCTCAACGGCTGCTCATCTCCCACTGAGATCTTCGGCCTGAGGCCCATGATCGCATTCGTCGGGACGCGGGACATAAGCCCCTACGGCCGGCTATGGTGCCAGAAACTGGTGAAGGCCCTCTCCGAAGCCCCAATCCAGCCCGTCATCGTGAGCGGTATGGCCCTTGGGGCCGATGGAATTGCCCACCGGACAGCCCTCGAATGCGGACTCAGCACCATTGGCGTTATGGCTACCGGCATAGACAGCATCTATCCCGTGCAGCATGAGCGTCTGGCCATTGACATCGTGCATCGGCCCGGATGCGGGCTCATTACTGACTATCCTATGGGCACCTCACCGGTGGCCCTGAACTTCCTTCGGAGGAACAGGATTATCGCGGGGCTGGTATCGGCCGTAGTTGTTGTGGAGTCAAAGAGCCGGGGCGGGTCCCTCATGACAGCGCGCTATGCCTGCGAGTACAACCGTGAAGTCTTCGCCCTGCCCGGGAGGATTGACGACGTCCGCTCCGCAGGTTGCAACTCCCTCATCCACGCTCAGATGGCCCATATCATCACCTCCCCTGAAGAGCTGGTGGGAGAACTGGGTCTCGGGCGCCCATCCCGCGGGGCCGGCGGCTCCTGGGCAGCGGGGTCCGGGGCTACGCTGAGGGGTATCCTCACGCGGAAGTACGGGGAATTATCGGCCCAGGTAAGGATAGGGGAAGCCGTGAAAGAGAACCTCGGGATCACAGTTGAGGCCCTATCGGCCCGGCTCATCCTCCCCTACCAGGAAGTCCTCACCGCCGTCACCGTGATGGAGGCCGACGGCATCCTCACCACGGACCTCCTTGGCCGCTGCTCCCTCACCCCGAACTATTCTTAGTGTCGGGCCCATTGATTTATGCTCACTATTATCACTATGCCTGTGCCGGACACGCCGTGGACCAGGTCCACCCCCAGCATACAAAGACAAGAGCATATAGCCCCCGCCCTGTAGCGAAATCCGCCACAAGGCTAATTGCAAAAAAGGATACCTTTGCCAAAAATGAACCGCTATGAATAAACAGTTTCCTATTGTCTTATTGCTAATGGCAGGCATGCTGGCCTGGACAGAACTCCCAGCCCAGGTGCCGCCGGTCCCAGAGGCCAAGATAGTGGCCGAGTACTGCTTACACTGCAAATTGATAGACTATGAGAAAGGAGAAACCCACCGGAGTGACTGCCCTTACGTCCACGGAGGCAACTCAGACAGCTCATCAAGTTCAAGCAGCTCCAGCCGCAGCTCAAGTTCAGTCATCGACCCTGCCCTGTCATCGGCCATACAATCTATGAGTTATGCCGCGGGAGAAGCCCTTGGCGCTGCCCTGGACCAGAGCATTGACGCCTATTACTCCGGCTCCATGCAGCAGTACGACGCCATCCGCCCCGGAGACCAGAACGGTCGCAATGTTGTGGGCAGAAACGGCAAGCACGGCGGCGTTGGAGTATTCGGCAACAACACCCGCTGGTGGACAATCCCCCCCATCTACAAGGACCTCAAGATCTTTGACATGAGCGCCGTCATCGCCATGAACAAGCACAACAGAGTAGGCGTTCTGGACGCCACCGGCAGGCACACAAAGAAGATTGTCCCGTTTGAGTACGACGCCTTCCAGGTCCTTGGCCAGCGAAACAGCAAAGGCCTGGTCTACGCCCTTGGCGTAAAGGATGGTGACAAGATGGTCTGGAGCATATGGAACGGCAATTCCCGCCTCATCGTGGATGAATTCGACGACGTAAGGCTTACGGACGAAGGTATAGTGGCCGAAAGAGGAGACCGCTACCAGGTCTTTGACCTTGAAGGACATCTCAAACAAATTCTGGTTCAAAGGAAATGAAAAAGACTGTATTAGCACTCCTGCTGCTGGTATTGGCAGTGCCGATGACCAGCGCCCAGACCGTAATCCAGTACCGCCGCCCGATGAAAGCCCTCAGCGTTGAAGGCGGAGCGTCCCTGAACATGGTCAATAACTTCAGCGGCCGCGCTGTTGGAGCGTGGCACCCCTTTGGCGGAATCAGTTTTGAGGGACCGATGAACAAGCACCTCGATATCGGCCTTCATCTGATGTATCAGCAAAAAAGCTTCACCGGCGTAGCCACGGACGATCATCCCACTCCGCCACCGTCCCATAATATCCACGCCATCCATTTTGATATGGGTTTCAATTGGTACCCGTTTGTGGCATTCTGGTATGTGGGGGCCTACTTCAACTTTGGTGGCAATTTCCTTGCGCAAAGGATAGAGGCCGACGGCAGCAAGGTCCTTGTCCCGGGAGCATCGGAAAAAGCTGGCATGGACGCCCTGGGCCTTTTCCTCGGCTATGCCTTTGAGACGGGTTTCAGTTTCCATTTCTGGCCCATTGGAGACCGTTTCATCATCTTCGCCCGCTACGAGGGAGACTGGGGTTTCCCCTTTGACAAAGAGTATTGCAACGAGTACGGCCTGAACCGGAAAGCAAGGATAAACAACCTTGCGGTTGGAATCAGAATTCCCATCTCTTTGATCAGGGACTAAAGTTTTTTTGTATCTTTGTGGATATGCTGGTAGACACGCATACCCACTTCTACGACGAGTGGCTGCTTCCGGATGCGGAGGCGGCCATTCAACGTGCCGTAGATGCCGGCGTAGGCAAGATGATTCAGGCCGATGTTGACTCGCACGAGCGAGAGGCTATGTGGGAAATCGGCCTCAGGCACCCCGGAGTGCTGTTCCAAATGGCGGGGCTGTATCCCGGCTCCGTTACGGCCGATAACTGGCGCGATGAGTTGGACCAGGTCCATTCTCTATTTTGCACAACCTCCGATAATCAGACTTGGAGCGAAGCGACACAGGGGGTCTGGGGGATTAGGCCCCCAGTAAGTGAAACGTTTCTTAAGCCGATGGCAATTGTTGCCATCGGCGAAATTGGCCTGGATTACCACGAGGGAAAAGAATATGTGAAGGAGCAGAAGGAGGTCCTGAGGCTGCAGCTGGAACTGGCGGCTCAGAGGAACCTTCCCGTGAATATCCATTTAAGGGATGCCTGGGAGGACCTTCTCACAATCTTCAAGGACTGCCGCCACCTGAATCTCAGGGGGAATCTCCACTGCTTCAGCGGCAGTTATGAGGTATATCAGGAAGCCAACAGGTACGGAGACTGGTCCGTGGGAATAGGCGGGGTTATCACCTTCAAGAACTCCAAACTGGCCCAAACCCTGGAGAGGATTCCCCTGCACCATATCCTCCTGGAGACGGACGCCCCCTACCTGGCGCCGGTCCCCCACCGCGGAAAACGCAACGAGAGTTCATTCCTTCCCATAATTGCGGAGAAAGTGGCCCGGGTCAAGGGCCTTTCCACGGAAGAATGCGCCAGGATAACAACTGAAAACGCAGAAAGGCTGTTTAGCATATGAAATCGGCAGTATTAGTCATTTACACAGGCGGAACAATCGGCATGAAGGAGGACCCCCAGGACGGGACCCTAAAGCCTTTTGACTTCTCACAGATCAAGGAAGAGGTCCCGGAACTGAACAAGTTCCAGGTGAGGATAGACTCCTACACCTTCTCACCGCTTATAGACTCCTCGGACGTGGAGCCCGCCCTCTGGGTGAACCTCGCGGAACTTATCCACGAAAGGTATGACGATTACGACGGCTTCGTGGTCCTTCACGGCACGGACACCATGGCCTACAGTGCATCGGCCCTGAGTTTCATGCTGGAAGGTCTCTCAAAGCCCGTCATCTTCACCGGGAGCCAGCTTCCAATAGGCGTCCCCCGCACAGACGGCAAGGAAAACCTGATATCGGCCGTTGAGATAGCGTCGGCAAAAAAGGCCGATGGCAGCGCAGAGGTCCCGGAGGTGGCCATCTTCTTCGACGCAAGGCTCCTCCGCGGCAACCGCTCCACAAAATACAGCGCAGAGGCCTTCAACGCCTTCGCCTCCCCCAACCTTCCGCCTTTGGCCCAGGCCGGGATCAACATCCGCTACAACTCTGACATTATACGGAAGCCATCGGCCCATACCCTTAAAGTCCAGACTCACCTGGACTGCCGCGTGTCCATCCTGAAGATTCATCCCGGAATCACGCCCGCTGTGGCGCGCCACTCCCTCTGCGCCCCTGAAATCCGCGCATGCATCCTTGAGACATACGGCTCCGGCAACGCCCTCTCAAAGGACTGGTTCCTCTCCATCATAAAGGAGGCCGATCACCTTGGTAAGATTCTTCTCAACGTAACTCAGTGTAAATCAGGCACTGTGAACATGAACCTCTACGCAACGGGCGCCACCCTCAAGAGCTGCGGAGTGGTCTCCGGCAAGGATATAACCACGGAGGCCGCCCTTGGAAAACTGTTCTCACTCATGGGCCGGTCCGACAATAACGAGTGGGTGAAGGACATGCTTGAAAAAGACATTTGCGGAGAAATAACGGCATAAATCTTTGGCGTTTTCAAGAAAAATGACTAAATTGCCGGGCAAAAGTGAAAATACTACAAACTAATTCAACTTATAATTAACAACTCAAAAACGATTATGAAAAAGTTTTTCATGTTTTTGGCAGTAGCCGGTCTCGTGACCTTCACTGCTTCCATCGCTTCCGCCCAGGACGAGGCTAACGCTCCCGTCGCCGCTCAGGAACAGGTCGAAGAGGCCGATGAGGTCGTAGATCTGTTTGCCGGTTCCGGAGAAGAAGTTCCTCTACACCAGGCCCTCAAGACCAAGTTCATCGAGGGTGGCGCAGGCTTCATGTCCCTCATCATCATCTGCCTGATTCTGGGTATGGCCCTTGCTATTGAGCGTATCCTCTATCTCGCTTTCTCCAAGACCAACACCACCAAGCTCCTCGAGAACGTGGAAGCTGCTCTTGAAAAAGGCGGTATCGAAGAAGCAAAGAAGGTTTGCCGTGAAACCCGCGGTCCCGTTGCCAGCATCTTCTACCAGGGTCTCCTCCGCGCAGACCAGGGTATCGACGTAGTTGAAAAGACCATCGTCTCCTACGGCGGCGTTCAGATGAGCCTCATGGAGAACGGTCTCAGCTGGATCGGCCTGTTCATTTCCATCGCCCCTTCACTTGGATTCCTTGGTACCGTTATCGGTATGATCCAGGCCTTCGACGCCATCCAGGCTGCAGGTGACATTTCACCTAACGTTGTTGCCGGCGGTATGAAGGTTGCCCTTATCACCACCGTGGGCGGTCTCATCGTAGCTATGATTCTCCAGATCTTCTACAACTACATCATCGCAAAGATCGACTCCCTGTCCATCGACATGGAAGACTCTTCCATCCGCTTCGTGGACGCCATGGTCAAATACAACAAGAAGTAGTCAAACCCCTTTAATTCCAGAAAAATGAACCAGAAATACGCTAAAATATTCAAGATTGTTCTCTGGGTCCTTATGATCCTGAGCGTCGGCGTCCTGGTCTGGGGGTCTTTGACGGGATTCGAGGCCAATGACGGTGCTGCAACCAACGTCCTTCTGGGCTGGGCATACATCGTCCTTGGAATCGCTCTTGCTTCCGTGATTTGCGTGGGCCTTTATGTAACTGCCACCACCAATCCCAAGGGTCTCATTAAAATCGGTATCGCCCTCGTAGCCGCAGCCGTACTGTTCGGCATCTGCTACCTGCTGGCATCCGGTGCACCCGCCGTGGGATATTCCGGTGCCAAACTGCCCAGCGCCTCTGAACTCAAGATGACCGACACCATCCTCAACCTCGCATACCTCGTTGGTGGAGCAGCAATCCTCTCCATCATCTTCGGTGAGGTTTGGATGACCATACGCAACAAAAAGTAAAGTAAACCATGGCAAGAAGAAATTTCCAAGCAATCGGTTCCACGGCTGATATCGCGTTCCTGCTCCTGTGCTACTTCCTCATGACCACAACCATGGGTGATCAGTCAGGTCTTCAGCGCCGCCTTCCCCCCATCCCGGATGCCCAGCAGGCCCAGGACCAGAAGGTGAACCGCCGTAACATCATCATCGTCAGAATCAACTCTGCCGATAAACTGTTTGCCGGTAGCGAAGCCATGGACATCTCAATGTTGAAAGACAAGATCAAGGAGTTCCTCACCAACCCTGCAAATGACCCTAACCTTCCTGAAAAGGAACCCAAGGAAATAGAAGGCAAAACCTACAATGTTTCCAAGGGCGTCATTTCCCTGCAGAATGACCGTGGTACCAGTTACCAGGCCTACATTGCAGTACAGAACGAGCTGGTGAAAGCCGTCAACGAACTGAGAGACGAGTTCTCTTACAGGGAGTTCGGCAAGAAGTTCTCCCGCCTCTCCGACGAAGAGCAGGATATTGTAAAGAAGGCCGTACCTCAGAACATTTCTGAAGCAGAGCCTAAGGATACCGGTAAAAAATAGGAGGTAAAAGTTATGTCAAAATTCGGAAGTTCCAGTAATAAGAAGGAAGTCCCCCAGGCATCGTCCAACTCCCTTTCCGATATCGTGTTCATGCTCCTGTTCTTCTTCATGGTTACCACCCAGATGAGAGAAACCGAGCAAAAGGTGAAAGTCACCATGCCGGTTGCATCTGAGGTAGCCAAACTGGAGAGAAAAGACCTGAGCGCCAATATCAACATCGGTAGCCCCACCCTGCAGTATCAGGCAATGTACGGCACCGACGCCCGTATCCAGCTCAACGACTCTTTCAAGACTGTGTCCGACATCCGTGACTTCATCGCTGCAGAGCGTGACGCCATGTCAGAAGCTGAGAGGTCCCTTATGACCGTAAACCTCAGGGTAGACCAGGATGTCCGTATGGGTATCGTTTCCGATGTAAAGCAGGAGCTGCGTCGCTGCTCCGCCCTTAAGATCATGTACGCCGCACGTAAGCCGGCCAAAGACTAAGGGTCTTACATCGCTATTTTCACAGAGGGTGGCCTTCCGGTCACCCTCTGTTTTTTCATCTATAAATGACGTGTTCCGTGCATTTTTTGTCCCAATAAAAACGGCCTCTGAGGGGATTGTAGTAGGGTTTTTAGGATATAACAGTTTGTTACAACCAGTCAATTAACTAAATCTCAAGCATTTACCATAGGACAGAATATTCACGCCCATTTTTTCGTATCTGTATGGGTGAATCTATTTTTGCGGCCAAAAATTTTTCGCAAAAATGAACAGTTTCCAAACTAAACAAATGCTAGAAAAACTGCACCGCTTCCGCAGCAGATACTACTTCGCTGGTATTATCCTCACAATCCTTATTAAAGACATAGATGCAGGGATCCTTATCATCCCGCAAAATCTCATGAAAGTTTATACAGCCCTATGCGCCAGACGCTTTGGAACTGCCAATAAAAAAGGGCGTCTCCAAAGAGAACTGGATGAGGAAATGGACGGCATCCGGACCTCCCTGACAGATGATTATCCGTACCTGACCAAAGAGGACATCTCAATAATAACTTACAGTGCAGCCGGCTTTCCGGATTACCTGATTGCAAGGTTCTCAAATCTAAGCTCCAGAAAAATAGTAAGTGTGAGGAGGAGCCAACTCATTCAGCTCCTCAGAAACACGGACAGAGACAGACGAGAGATTTACCTGGCAATGCTGTCAGCAGCTCCCACGTACCACAAGCGTAGGTGGAATCAGAATCTGGCGTGAGGGCCGATTTTTTTGCTAAGGTGGCAAAGAAATGCTATATTTGCATGATTATAGTAAAATGTTTATGGAAAGCCTAAAAAGAACCAAAATCAAGGCTCTGCTTCAGATGGAGCCGGGGGTAGAGGTGCTGGCCAAAGGATGGGTCAGGACCAAAAGAGGAAACAAACAGGTTAAATTCATCGCCCTCAACGACGGTTCCACCATCAATAACATCCAGATTGTAGCAAACACGGAGCTCTTTGACGAGGAACTCCTGAAGCGCGTCACCACCGGGGCATCCCTTGCCGTAAAGGGAGATCTTGTAGAATCTGTAGGCGGTGGCCAGCACGTGGAAATCCAGGCAAAGGAAATTGAAGTGCTTGGAGAATGCGACCCTATGCGTTTCCCGCTCCAGAAGAAGGACACCACCCTTGAATTCTTAAGGAGCGTTGCCCATATGCGCCTCAGGACCAACACCTTCGGGGCGGTCCTCCGCATCCGCAACGCCATGGCCTTCGCCATCCACAAGTTCTTCAACGAGAAGGGCTTTGTGTATCTCCACACCCCGCTCATCACGGAATCTGACGCAGAGGGCGCAGGAGACATGTTCCAGGTTACCACCATGGACCTTAAGAACATACCTCTGGACAAGAAGGGCAACGTGGACTTCTCAAAGGACTTCTTTGGGAAGAAGACCTCCCTCACCGTTTCCGGCCAGCTGGAAGGTGAGCTTGGCGCCACGGCAGTTGGTGAGATCTACACCTTCGGCCCCACTTTCCGCGCAGAGAACTCCAACACTCCCCGCCACCTTGCAGAGTTCTGGATGATTGAGCCGGAGATGGCCTTCTATGACATCAATGACAACATGGCCCTGGCAGAGGAATTTGTGAAGTACCTCGTGCAGTATGCCCTTGACAACTGTATGGACGACCTTAAGTTCCTCAATGATAAATATGATGACGGCCTCATCGAGCGCATGCGTTCTGTCCTTGGAATAGCATTCCAGAAGGTCACCTACACGGAGGCTGTGGAAATCCTTGAAAAGGCCATCGCAGACGGCGTCAAGTTTGAGTATCCCGTCCACTGGGGCACTGACTTCCAGAGCGAGCATGAGCGTTATCTTGTAGAAAAACACTTCCAGAAGCCCGTCATCCTCATAGACTTCCCCAAGGACATCAAGGCCTTCTACATGAAGCAGAACCCTGACGGCCGCACCGTTCGCGGAATGGATGTCCTCTTCCCCAAGATCGGAGAGATTATCGGCGGCTCTGAAAGGGAGGCCGATCTTGAGAAGCTTGAGCAGCGCATCGACGAACTTGGAATGTCCCGCAAGAACCTGGAGTGGTACATCGACACCCGCCGCTACGGCTCAGTTCCCCACTCCGGATTCGGCCTTGGTTTTGAGAGGCTCCTCCTCTTTGTAACCGGCATGGCCAACATCCGTGACGTCATCCCCTTCCCCCGTACACCCAAAAACGCAGAATTCTAATGTTAGTAATCGGCATTGCCGGAGGCTCCGGCTCAGGAAAGACAACCGTTGTCCGCGCAATCACGGAACAACTTCAGGGACGCGTGGTAGTCATCCCCCAGGATTCCTACTACAAGGACTCCAGTCACGTGCCGCCGGAGGAACGCAAGAACATCAACTTCGACCACCCGGACGCAATTGACTGGAAGCTCATGTGCCAGCAAATCCGTGAGCTCAAGGCAGGAAAGACCATAGAGCAGCCGGTGTACTCCTACATCACCTGCTCCCGTTCCACCACGGAAACCATCACCGTGGAGCCCGCAGAGGTAATTATTATTGAAGGCATCCTCATCTTCACCTGCAAGGAGCTCCGTGACCAGATGAACATCAAGATCTTTGTAGATGCCGATGACGACGACAGGGTTCTCAGGATCATGGTCCGCGACATAGCAGAGCGCGGCCGTACCATAGAAACGGCCATAGAGCACTACTGCGACACAGTGAAGCCCATGCACCTCCAGTTCATTGAACCCTCCAAACGTTATGCCGATGTAATAGTGCCTCAGGGCGGCCACAACAAAGTAGCCATTGACATAATCTCAAATACCATTGAGAAGGCCCTCCACCAAAGGAAACGCCGCACCAAGAAATGAAACTGACTCCGGACCAGAAAGCAGGAATTTACATCACCGTGAGCATCCATCTCGCGGTGATTATCGTATTGCTTCTGGTGCGCATTGGAATGGAGGTCCAGAAGGAGAACAGCTTTGTGCTGGATTTCACAAAGCAGGAGGAACTGGAGGAACTCCAGAAGAAGGAGGAACTCCTGAGGAGCGCCGCCGAGCAGCTTGAGGACATGATTGCGGCCGCCGGAGTGCCGGTTCGCAACGTCACGGTTGAAAGGAGCGCCCTGAAGGACGACAGAGGGACCAATGCCGATGAACTTTACAAGGAGGCAGAACGCCTGGCCCAGGAATTGAAGGATGGGCAGGAGCGCCCGCAGGAAGTTGAGGAGATAGCCGTTGAGCCAATAAAGAAGGATGAGCCCAAAAAGCAGGAGGAGGTAAAGCCATACAGCGGCCCCTCCGTGCTTTCCTGGAGCCTTGACGGCCGAAAGGCCACACGCCTTCCCATACCGGCATACCGCTGCTACGGAGCCGGAGAGGTCACGGTCATAATCACCGTCAACAACCAGGGAGACGTGGTTAACGCCAAGGTAGATGAGAAAATATCGGCCACGGATAACTGCATACGCACGTTTGCCGTCCGTGCCGCAAGGCTCTCCAAATTCAACGCCTCCCCGGAGGCCCCCGCCCGCCAGATGGGCACAATTACATACGCATTCATAGCACAATGAGAAAAATGTTGATACTTCTTACCCTATGCCTTATTGCAGCTATTACGGCTATGGCACAGGGCCGCGTTGAGACGCGGAGTTACATACTCTCGGATTTCCAGGACAAGGTTACAAAGGTGGTGCTCCCGGAAGAGGTATTCCTTCAGAGCGCCATGAGGCAGGAAGTCGTGAACCTCTGGACTGCATCGGCCTTTGAATTTTGCACACTGAAAGAGTTTGAGGCCCTGAAAGGCTCCAAGGATTTCTATTTCCTTACCATCCAGGCCTTCAAGTTCAAAGGAGAGCAGGAGCCAGGCATCCTTTTCCTGAGCCTTCTGAAGGGTGAAGACCATGAGGTGATTTCCCTGCCCCTTGCCCCCGCCGACGACAGCTCCGGTCGTGAGCTTGTGTACCTTGGCGCCCTGGTGAAGGCCGTACAGGATTACACCCTGGCTGCCATGGAAAGCGAAAAAACCGCCTACGTCCCGGACAAATGGTTCAACGCCAATTACGCCAAATGGGGCCGCATGATGTCAATCTACATGGCCAGGGAAGACGTCTCCCTCTCCGTGAAGGAGGCCGATATTGAGAAGTACCTTGATCCCGATTTCCATATCACTAATGCAGACACTGCCGACGGCATCTTCGTGGACGCCCCTGTGAACACGCTGGTGAGTTACTGTGTTGCCCCCGTGGATCCTTCATCGGCCTCATACAGCTACCAGATGCTTTTCAAGGCCGACACCCTTGAGCTTTACTACATTTCACGCCACAGGGTCAAGCCCAGGTCCCTGGCTGGATTCCTTACCAAAGATCTCAAATGGCTGAAGGGGAAAAGATAAGGTGCGGTACTGCGCCTTCCGGCGTTAAATATGCTCTCAGAAGGTCCTCCGGACAGGTTGCCTGGTGTGCCCTTTCCATTGGCGCAGGCACGCGCGACGAAGCCGGGTTCCCGGCCGGCATCGCCCATTTTACGGAGCACAACATCTTCAGGGGCACTTCCCGCAAGAGCGCCAAGGTTATAAGTTCATACCTTGACCGCCTTGGCGGAGAACTGAACGCATTCACCACTAAGGAGGAGATAGTGCTTCACGCAACTGTCCTGAGGGAGGATCTTCCGAAGGCCATCGGCCTTCTTTTCGAACTTGCCACAGACTCCGTTTTCCCGGAGGATGAGATTGAGACGGAGCGCGGTGTGGTGCTTGACGAGATTATCTCCTACAAGGATAACCCCTCAGAGGATGTATACGACAAGTTTGAGTCCATGCTCTTTGAAGGCCATCCGCTCTCAACGCCCATCCTTGGGACATCGGCCTCTGTCAAAAAGATAAAGCCGGAGATGCTCCGCCGCTTTGTGAAGGAGAAGTTCATTCCTTCCCGCATGGCCCTTTCCGTTGTGGCCGATATTGACCTTGAGAGGCTTGAAAAGCAAATACTTAAATCAATTAATAATGTCTTTCCACAAGGTAATTGACAAGCATAACCACGAGGTAAATGCCGTGATTGGAGGCCTTGCGCCGTCGCTGTATGAGATGCCGGAGCGGCTCATTGCGGCAATGCTCTGCAACATCCTTGGCGGACCTGCTTCAAATTCGCTTTTGAACGCCGAGCTCCGCGAAAGACGCGGCTGGGTGTACGGGATTGAATGTTCCTACACGCAGTACGCAGACTCCGGCGTAGTGGCCATCACCTTTGGCTGTGACAAGCCAAATCTTGATAACTGCCTGAAGGCCATCGATAAGATTCTTTCGGGGCTTCGGGACAAACCGCTCACGGACGCACGCCTTAAGGCATACCGGAAACAGCTTCTGGGGCAGCTTGCAATAAGCTCCGAGGCAGGCGAAGCCCAGTGCCTGTCCCTAGGAAAGAGTATGCTTGCATGGGGTGAAGTCATGACATCGGCCAAAACCCGCAGCATAATTGAAGCCATAACCGCGGAGCAGCTCCAGGCCATGGCTATAAGGCTGTTCTCTCCGGACAACCTCTCTTCCTTAATATATCTTTAACCCTTCCGGGGCGCTGGTAACCTAAAAATGCCCCTTTTCCGGTAACGGGCTGCCCTTTGGGCCGCTGGTAACCTAAAAGAGGCTGTTTTACGGTAATTAGCTGCCCTGACGGACAAAAATAGGGTGACCAAAACGGCCACCCTAAAAGATTCAGAACGGAAGGTCTTCTTCCGGGCTGTCCCCCGGCATGTCGTCCAGGGTTGGAGCCGGAGCCTCATCAAATGCCGGGGCCGGAGCCGGAGCGGCGTTAACCGGAGGCGCCGGTGTGGCAGCAGGTGCTGCCGTGGGCTGGCCGGCCGGAGCGATGCGCCAGATCTGGAGGTCATTGTACCAACGGCCGTTGTATTCACGGCTTCTGATGTTGAAGGAGATCCGGATACGGTCTCCAATCTGATACTTGTCCAGTTCTGCCACCTTGTCCTGGCCAAATGCAGTGAAACATGCCTGTGCGGTGTAATTGCCGTCCGGGAATTCCAGGATGAACTCCTGTTTTGCCCAGGCACCGCGTGCCGATGTTCCCTGCTGCGAGGCCAGTTTGTGCCTCAGCGTTCCTTCCAGTTCGAGTGCCATAGCTTATTTCTTCTTGGCGGGTTCTGCGGGAGCCTCAACGTAGGGGTGAACCTCAAGGAGGTCTACGTCAAAGATAAGGGTGGAGTTGGGGCCGATGTTACGGGGACCACGCTCACCATAAGCAAGGTTTGCAGGGATCACGAGGGTGATCTTGCCACCTTCACCAACCAGCTTCATGCCCTCGGTCCAGCCGCGGATGACGCGGTTGAGAGAGAACTCGATGCCTTCGTTGGCGTCAAACTCCTTACCGTCAATGAGGGTGCCGCGATAGTTCACCTTCACGGTGTCACGGTCAGAAACGGCCTTAACCTCAGAGCCGCTGTCCTGGATAAGGTAAACGATACCGGAAGCGGTGGAGTCTGCGCTGTTCTTCACATAGAAATCCTTGCGGAATGCATCTCCCTTTTCCTTGTTCAGGGCGCCTTCGTAAGCGGTGCGCTTGCGGAGGAACTCATTGAGGAACATGTTCATGGTTGAAGGATCAATCTTGAACTGCTTTACGAATACGGAGTCCATGGGCTCACCCTCTTTTGCCTTCAGAGCGTCATTCATGCCCTTTTTCACCTGAGCCATGTTGAGCTCACCGAAGCCGTTCTGGGTCATGACAAGACCGAAGTTTACGCCAAGGAGGTAAGAAGCGGTGTCAATCTGGCCCTTGTTAGGGAGAAGGTCGCGAACTTCCTTTGAGCCCTCCACCTTGGGAGAACCGCAGGCCATCAGCATAGCGGCTGCGCCGGCGATGGCAAGAATCTTAGAAATCTTCATTTTATCAATTGTTTTTAAGTTAAAATTCAAAAACAGTGAGCTTTCAAGCGCTCAATCTGCAAATATACAAAACTTTTGGAACAATTCATAGATAATTGTGACGAGCGGTCAAAATAGGCGCTGAACAGCAAAAATATTTGTTTTTTATATTTTTTGTTGCTAAATTTATGCAACCACATTGACAAGGCAAATGCCAATAGATCCCAATATTCTTCACTCAAAGCTGAAGACTTTCTTCGGTTGGGATGCCTTCAAGGGTGATCAGCTTGATATCATCACCCATCTGATTGAAGGCGGGAACGCTTTTGTGCTCATGCCCACCGGCGGCGGCAAGTCCCTTTGCTATCAGATGCCGGCCCTGGTGATGGAAGGCACCGCCATCGTAATATCCCCGCTTATCGCCCTGATGAAGAATCAGGTAGATGCCATCCGCGGATTTGAATCCTCAGAGGAAGGCATTGCGCATTTCCTTAATTCTTCCCTTAGCAGGGTGGAGATAGCCCAGGTGCAGGAAGACCTCCTGAGGGGCGTTACAAAGCTCCTTTACGTTGCTCCGGAATCCCTTACCAAGGAAGAGAACATCGCCCTTCTCAAAAGCATCAAGATATCTTTCTATGCGGTAGATGAAGCCCACTGCATATCAGAATGGGGCCATGATTTCCGTCCGGAATACCGTAAGATCCGCTCCATCATAGACATTATACAGCCCGCCCCGGTGATTGCCCTCACCGCAACGGCAACGCCCAAGGTCCAGTCCGATATCCTCAAGAACCTCCGCATCCAGGATGCAACCATATTCAAGAGCTCTTTCAATCGGCCCAACCTATATTATGAGGTGAGGGATAAGGTTGAACCTGAAAAGGACATCATCCGTTTCATCCGCCAGAATCCCGGCAAGAGCGGCATCATCTACTGCCTCAGCCGCAAGAAGGTGGAGGAACTGGCCCAGCTTCTTGCAATAAACGGCATCAGGGCTCTCCCGTACCATGCCGGCCTTGACGCAAAGACAAGGGCCGATAACCAGGATAAGTTCCTGATGGAGGAGATAGACGTGATTGTGGCCACCATCGCATTCGGGATGGGCATAGACAAGCAGAACGTCCGCTTTGTCATCCACTATGACATCCCCAAGAGCATAGAGGGCTATTATCAGGAAACCGGCCGCGCCGGCCGTGACGGCCAGGAAGGCACCTGCATCACATATTACAGCTACAAGGACATCCAGAAACTGGAGAAGTTCATGCAGGGAAAGCCCGTGGCAGAGCAGGAAATCGGCAAACAGCTCCTCAAGGAAACCGTGGCTTATGCAGAGTCCAGCCAGTGCCGCCGTAAACTCCTCCTCAATTACTTTGGTGAGGATTATGCCCAGGACAACTGCGGTGCCTGTGACAACTGCCTGCATCCAAAGGTGCGCTTCGACGGCCATGAGGAGATGTGCCTTGTCATTGAACTCATAGAGTCCCTCAAGGAGCATTTCAAACTTGAACACCTTACCGGCATTCTTGCAGGAGAGGCCAGTGCACTTATAAAGTCTTATCAGCATGATGAGCTGCCACTGTTTGGCGCAGGCAAGGACCATGACCAGCGTTTCTGGGCGGCCGTAATCCATCAGGGCCTCATACTCCATTTCCTTGAGAAGGACATTGAGAACTATGGCCTCATCTCTGTGACAGATGCCGGACTTGAGTTCTATATGCATCCAAAGGAACTCATGCTGGTAGAGGACCGCACATTCTCCGAAGGTGAGGATGACGATGAAGAAGATGCCGCGGCAGTCCGCGGTGGCGGTGGCGGAGACCAGACCCTCCTTGCCATGCTCAAGGACCTCCGCAAGGACGTTGCCCGCAAGATGAGGGTCCAGCCATGGGTGGTGTTCAGTGACCCTTCCCTGGAGGATATGACCATAGTCTATCCGCTTACCCTCAAGGAACTCTCTGAAAAGTGCCAGGGTGTGGGAGAGGGCAAGGCCCGGAAATTCGGCCAGCCGTTTGTGGACCTTATCGGCAAATACGTGGAGGAAAATGAGATTGAGAGACCGGACGATTTTGTGGTAAAGAGCGTCGCCTCCAAGTCAGGAAATAAGGTATATATAATCCAGTCCATAGACCGTAAGCTTCCACTGGAAGACATAGCCCGCGCCAAGGACCTTGACATGGACCAGCTCCTCACGGAAATGGAGGCCATCGTAAGCACCGGCACAAGGCTCAACCTTGGTTATTATATCTCGGAAAATCTTGATCCTGAGGTTGTTCAGGAACTCTACGACTGGTTCAAGAATGACGCCGCATCGGATTCTCTTGCCGATGCACGCGCAGAATTATCGGCAGATTACGAGGACATTGAAATCCGCCTCGTCCGCCTCAAATTCCTCTGCGAAGTAGCTAATTAGTGCCCGCCGTGGGCAGCTAATTACCGTAAAACAACCTCTTTTAGGTTACCAGCGGCCCAAAGGGCAGCCCGCCACCGGGAAAGGGGCGTTTTTAGGTTACTAGCGGCCCTGGCGGCGTGGTGGAGTGTCAAACTGGCAGATTGATGGATTCTCGCAGGATTTTTGTATCTTTGTGGGCTATGATGAATATTGGATATAACAACAGGTGGTTAAGGCTTGCAAAGGACATAATCTTTGTGGCCCTTGCCGTCTGGATACTTACAAGGCACAGCATACTGGCATTCATTATTGGAGCGCTGGGCGCGTTTTGGTATGGGCGTGACGCCTATTTCCAGGCAAAGGCCCTGTGGCAGGAGAAGCATTACAAGGCTCCTGAGGCCCCTAAGGACGGCCCCACCACCCAGGCCAATCAAGATGACGGCAAGGTAACCATCACCAACCTGTCAGATGCCAAGGAAGTGGATTATACAAAGGAATAGGAGATTCCGGGTCAAGCCCGGATTGACGGAATAACATGATTCCTAAGGAAACAGTAGACCTCATCCTTGATACCGCCCGGGTAGAGGAGGTTATAGGGGATTTCGTGACGCTTAAGCGCCGCGGGTCCAGCTATGTGGCCTGCTGTCCGTTCCACAATGAGAAAACCCCGTCTTTTCATGTGACGCCCTCAAAGGGCATCTACAAGTGCTTCGGCTGTGGTAAGGCCGGAAGCGCCGTGGGTTTCCTTATGGATTATGACCACCTCACATACCCTGAAGCCCTACGCTATCTTGCAAAGAAATACAATATAGAGGTAAAGGAAGAGGAAGAGACCGCAGAGCAGATAGCCGCCCGCCAGCGCCATGAGAGCCTGATGGCTGTATCCGAATTTGCCCGTCAGTTCTTCTCAGACCAGTTAAAGACCGGAGAAGGCCGTGCAGTTGGATACCGCTATTACCGTGAGCGCGGAATAGAGGACGCCACCATTGAAAAGTGGAGCCTTGGCTGGGCCCCGTCCGGGAAGGCCACCTTTGTGGAGGCCGCCCGTGCCGCCGGTTACAAGGATGAATTCCTTGTGGCGTCCGGCCTTGCCATCCAGCAGGAAGACGGCACCCTCATAGACAAGTTCCGTGAAAGGGTGATGTTCCCCATCCACTCCGTCAGCGGACGCGTAATTGCCTACAGCGGCCGTACGCTCAAAAGTGACAATCCCGCAAAGTACGTAAACTCCCCGGAAACTGAGATTTACATAAAGAGCAGGAACCTTCTTGGAATCTACCTCGCAAAGAGCGAGATAGCAAAGCAGGACCGCTGCATACTTGTGGAAGGCAACGTAGACGTTGTGATGATGCACCAGATGGGCATCACCAACGTTGTGGCATCTTGCGGAACTTCCCTCACGGAGGAGCAGATCCGCCTCATCAAGCGCTTCACGGAGAACATCACCATCATGTACGACGGCGACAAAGCCGGTCTCCACGCAGCATTGAGGGCTATCGGCCTTATCCTCAAGGAGGGCATGAATCCAAAGGTGGTGTTCCTCCCGGACGGAGACGACCCTGATTCCTTCTCCCGTAAGCACACGCTGGAAGAGATCCGGGAATTCATTGAGTCCCATGAGAAGGACGGCATCGCCTTCAAGACGGACCTCCTCCTGGGAGAGGCCGGTGACGACCCCCTCAAGAAGGCCAACCTCATCAACGAGATAGCAGATACCGTGGCCGATATCCCTGACGCCATCAAGCGCCAGGTGTACGTGGACACCGTTGCCCGCCGCTTTGGCATTGAGGCCGATATAATCCAGGACCGCGTACGGAAAACCCGGGAGAATGCCCGGAAGGAGATGCCTGGTCGGGCCGGGCATGACGGCAGAGGACAGGCCCGGGTGGAGGGCAGAGGACAGGCCGAGGGTCAGGGCCGCGATGAGCGCGTCATGGCCGACTCCGATTGGCCATCTCAGGCCGCAGCGCCAAGAATCGGCAACATCACGGAACCCTCCGAGCGTGAACTTTTGGGATTCATCCTCCGTCACGGATGCTCGGAACTGAAGTTTGAAACAGACTCGGAATTCTATAATCCTGATGGCTCCCAGACCGTTGCGGAATTCATAGATTCCGCCCTCAGCGGAGACAGCGCCGCGTTCTCTAACCCAGCCTTCCAGGCAGCCTACAACGCATATTTCGTCCTCTACGACGAAGGCCTGGACCAGGACAGCATAGTGCGTTCCCTCCTCAACGGTGAAGACCGCACGGTTGCCGCGGTGGTGGCCGACCTTGCCACGGAAAAGTATGAACTTACGGTCCATAACTTCTCCGACGCCCTCACCACAACGGACTCCTGGCTGGTAACCTATGTGCCCCGCGCCATCCTTGCCTACCACGACAAACGCCTCCAGGCCCAGCAGGCCGATATTAACCGCCGCCTGGCACAGGCAACCCCTGAAGAGGCAAACCAGCTACTCGGTGAACTGAGCAGCGTAAATGCCCTCAAGAAGACTATCAACATAAAACTTGGAAGAATAAAGAAATGAGCAGTTACAAAAGAACCCTGGTGACCTGCGCACTCCCCTATGCCAACGGTCCCGTACATATCGGCCATCTTGCCGGTGCCTACATCCCCGGAGACATCTACGTGCGTTATCTCCGAATGCGCGGGGAAGACGTGGTGTTTGTGTGCGGCTCAGATGAGCACGGCGTGCCCATCACCATCAAGGCAAAGGACCAGGGCGTAACTCCCCAGGATATTGTGGACAAGTACCACAAAATCATGAAGGACGCCTTCACGGGCCTGGGAATCAATTTTGACATCTATTCCCGTACGTCGTCTGAGGTACACGCAAAGAACGCCTCAGAGTTCTTCCGTAAGCTTTATGACCAGGCCGATTTCATCACCCGGGAAAGTGAGCAGCTCTACGATGAGCAGGCCCACATGTTCCTCACGGACCGCCTCATAGAGGGCACCTGCCCCAAGTGCGGCAATCCCCACGCCTATGGTGACCAGTGCGAGAAATGCGGCAGCACACTTTCCCCGGAAGAGCTCCTGGACCCTAAATCCAAGCTCAGCGGCTCAACTCCCGTGAAAAAGAAGACCAAGCACTGGTACCTGCCACTTGACAAGTACGAGCCCTGGCTCCGTGACTGGATCCTGGAGCAGCACAAGGAGTGGAAGACCAACGTCTACGGCCAGTGCAAGAGCTGGCTGGACGGCGGCCTCCAGCCCCGTGCCGTCACCCGTGACCTTGACTGGGGCGTTCCAGTTCCGGTAGAGGGCGCGGAGGGCAAGGTGCTGTATGTGTGGTTCGACGCCCCCATCGGCTATATTTCAAACACCCAGGAGCTTCTGCCGCAGTCCTGGGAGAAGTGGTGGAAGGACCCGCAGACCCGTCTGGTGCATTTTATCGGCAAGGATAATATTGTTTTCCACTGCATTGTGTTCCCTTCAATGCTTAAGGCCGAGGGAACGTATATCCTTCCGGACAACGTCCCTTCCAACGAATTCCTGAACCTTGAAGGAGACAAGATTTCCACGTCACGCAATTGGGCCGTGTGGGTGAATGAATATGAGGAGCAGTTCCCGGGCTGCGAGGACGTAATGCGTTATGTCCTCACCGCCAATGCTCCTGAAACCAAGGACAACGACTTCACCTGGAAGGACTTCCAGGCCCGCAATAACTCTGAACTTCTGGCCGTATTCGGAAACTTCGTGAACCGCGCCGTAGTGCTTACGCACAAGTATTTTGGCGGCGCAGTGCCGGAAAACAAAAAACCGGAAGCAATTGATGCAGAGACTCTTGAGGCCCTTAAGCCCTGCCGTGAGGCCCTTGAGAAGTACATTGAGACTTTCCACTTCAGGGAGGCCCTGAAGGAAGCCATGAACATGGCACGCATCGGCAACAAATATATCTCCGACATGGAGCCATGGAAGGTTGCCAAGGAGGATATGGACCGCTGCGCCTCCATCCTTTACACCTGCCTTCAGATCTGTGCCGATCTTGCCATTGCCTTTGAGCCCTTCACCCCGTTCAGCGCCCAGAAACTGAGGGACATCCTTCGCGTTGGCGTAAACGCTGGCTGGGACTACCGCGCCGGTGAAGGCACCCCTACCGTCAACTTCTATCAGGCCGATGAAGGCAAGGCGGTGCATACCGTACACGCCAACGACAGTGGTGTGCAAATCGCCTCCGCTGTCGCTCCGGCCCCGACCGGGGATCTCATCCTCAGTTGGGAGATGCTTGGAAGCGCAGAACTCCTGCCTTCAGGCCATCAGCTTGGAGAGGCTGTGCTGCTGTTCCGTAAGATTGAGGACGCTGAGGTGGATTCCCAGATAGCAAGGCTGGATGCCATCAAGAAGGCCCGTGAGGAGGCAGAGGCAGCAAAGGCCGCAGCAGAAGCCGCTAAGAAGATTGAACCGCAGAAGGCGGAGGTCACCTTCGAGCAGTTTGGTGCAATGGATATCCGCACCGCAACGGTTCTGGCCGCAGAGCGCGTTCCCAAGACGGATAAACTCCTCAAACTCACCATTGACACGGGCATTGACCAGCGCACAATTGTGTCCGGCATTGCAGAGTACTATTCACCTGAAGATATGGTGGGTAAGCAGATCTGCATCCTTGCAAACCTCGCTCCCCGCGTAATCCGCGGCATAGAGTCAAAGGGTATGATCCTTATGGCAAAGCAGGGTGACGGCAAGATGCGCTTCATCACCCCCCAGGAAGCCGTTGTGAACGGCGCCCAGATAGGATAATTTTATGAAAAAGAGTCTTCTTTTGGCCGTGTTGGCAGTCCTTGCCGCCTGCGCCCCGCAGAACAACACCACCGTGAAGGATCCCATCATGGTGGCTTCGCCCCAACCCATAGAGCAAATTACCAAGGTGAGTTTGAGTGAGAAGGAGCAGGGCTACGTATCGGCCGGAAACTCCATGGCCTTCAACCTGTTTTCCCGTCTTGAAAAAGCCCAGGGCGGAAAAAGCTTCATCTACTCGCCCCTGAGCATCCAGTACGCCCTTGGGATGACCGCCAACGGCGCTTCTGACGAGACACTGAATCAGATTGTATCGGCCCTTGGATTCGGAGAAGACATTGAAAGCCTCAACACTTTTTGCAACAAGCTTCTGAACCAGCTCCCCGCCGTAGACCTTGGCGTTAAGCTGAGCCTGGCCGATGCTATCCTGGTCAACGAGCTCTATCCCCTGCTGCCGGCCTTCAAGCAGAAGGTGGAAAGCACTTTCTACGCAGCCGTGGAGAATATGCCTTTCACGGACCCTGCCCTTGTTGCCGCCCGCATAAATGACTGGAGCAACCGTAATACCGCCGGTCTCATTGACAAGATGCTTGATCCCTCGGATATCGGCCCTCAGGACATTGCGTACCTTATGAATGCGCTGTATTTCAAGGCCCCGTGGGTGCCGGAAGGAGCAGAACCGCTTTTCAAAGAGGAGGTTACATCAAACCAGTATTTTTACTCTGGAGGATGTGACGTGACAGAGGTTCCCACAATGCAATGCAGCCACAGTTTCAGATATGCGCAGAAGGACGGATTCCAAGTACTGGAAATGCCCTACGCACATGGTAAGTTTGCAATGTACATACTCCTGCCGGAGGGCGAATATGTTGGAGATTTGCCTGACGATGTGCCGGAGAAATATACTTTCAGCAGCCTTATGAAGGATTTGCCCACAATGGACTGGAACGGCATCGTGGCCTCTCTGAAAGAGCGCGAGGTCATCCTTAATCTCCCCCGCTTTGAGACTTCCAGCAGCTTCGAGCTCAACAGCGTTCTCCAGGCCCTTGGCATAACCCGCGCATTCTCAGGAGACGCCCAGTTTGACCGCATGTTTGCCGATGAATCCGTCCGCGCCGCCATCAGCCGCGTAATCCAAAAAGCCCGCATCAAGGTAATCGAAGGCGGTACGGAAGCCGCCGCAGTCACTGTGGTAGGAATGAAAAACACATCGGCCCCCATCGGCGAAGATGAGCCCGTCAGGTTCATCTGCAACCACCCCTTCGCCTACCTCATCGCGGAAAAGACCTCCGGAGCCATCCTCTTCATGGGTGCGTTCAAGGGAAACTAGGTTCAGGGGCAGTTCATTACCGTTTATTGGCCGATTACACAAAGTACCGTACCCTCGCAGGGGCACGGCACTTTGCATAAAACGCTATGTGTCAAGCATTTAGCTCCGCTGCGTTTTTCCAAATAATCCCACTGTCACGGCGCCACCAGGTGAGCTGGCGCTTGGCGTAGTGACGGGTGTTCACCTGGATGCGGCGGATGGCCTCTTCACGGTCTGTGACGCCGTCAAAATAGTCGAACATTTCCTTGTAGCCAACAGTCTGGAGGGCGGGAAGGTCACGGTATGGGAGCATACGGCGGGCCTCGGCCTCAAGACCTCGGCGCATCATCTGAAGCACTCTCTGGTTGATGCGCTCATAAAGCTCTTCCCTGGGCCTTTCAAGGCCGATTTTAACAATCTCGAAGTCCCTTTCCTTGAAGCTTCTTGTTTTGAAGGAAGAGAAGGGCTGACCTGTGTACATACTCACCTCCAGGGCCCTTATGACACGCTGACCGTTTGAAAGGTCCAGTTCCTCATAGGAGACCGGGTCCAGTTCCTTGAGCTGGGCGGCAAGGGACTCCACGCCGTCCTCACGGAGGCACTCCATAAGGTGCTGGCGCAGCTGCAGCGGGACCTCCGGGAAATCGTCCAGGCCATAGCAGAAGGCATCTATATACATCATTGAGCCCCCGCACATCACAAGGGTTTCGTGCCCTTGGTCAAACAACTTGTTTACAAGGGCCAGGGCATCGGCCTCATATATTCCGGCGGTGTAATTACGCGTGATGGGAATGCAGCGGGTGAAATAGTGCTTCACGGTGGCCATATCCCTTCTGGAGGGCGCCGCCGTGCCTATGCACAGTTCCTTATATATTTGCCGGGAATCGCAGTTGATGACGGGTGAGCCTACTTCCAGGGCACGTTTTATGGCGTAGGCACTTTTACCAACGCCCGTGGGGCCCAGTATTATCTCAACCCTGCGCGGCACTACTCCTCACCCTCGTCAAAGATTTCCTTGCCGTCTTCGTCGTCATCCTCCTCATCCTCTTCATCCTCATCCTCAAAGTCATCATCGTCGTCCTCCGGTTCTTCCCCGGGGAGATAACGCTGGCGCTCAGGGAGGTCCTCATAGGCCACGTAACCGTTTTCAAACTCTATGGGATTGGGACCCTTGGACTCCTTGAGGACAAGGCCCGTGACGCGCTCACCCTCCGCTTCACCCTCTACGGTGAGGATGACGCTCTTTTTGTTGGTGACGTCATAGAAATACACCATGCTGTCCGTACCGGCCTTGACGGTGTCTTCAAGCGTTACGCGGTCTACGGTGCCGCTGCCAAGGTCGAAGAGGCCGTAGCGGGCAACTACGCCGCCCGTCACGTCCAGGGCCTTGAACATGATTATCTGATCCTGGGCGAACTCCAGGTCACTGCGAAGCTGCTTATGGATGTCGTACAGCGTTGTAGCGCCGTTGACATGATACAGGCGATAAAAGCCTTTAATACCCGCAAGGGTAACGCGAATCTTGAAAACCATACCCAAATATACTGCTTTTTCCTTGTTTAATTGCAATTTTTATCGAAATATATTATTTTCGTTGTTGTGGAAATTCAGGATTCATATAAGTCCATAGCCGCGCCGTCGGAGGGCCTTTTCAAGGACAACGGGTCCCGGTTCATCGCCTTTGCCTACCCCGTGGAGACGGAGGACGAGGTGAAGGAGATTGTGGCTGGGCTCCGCAAGGAGTACCACGACGCCCGGCATCACTGCTACGCATACCGTATCGGCCTTAAAGGAGACGTTTGGAGGGCTTCAGATGACGGAGAGCCTTCCGGAAGCGCCGGCAGACCCATCCTTGGGCAGATAGATTCCCTTGGGCTAAGCGACATACTGGTTGTGGTGGTGCGCTATTTCGGCGGCATCAAACTGGGTATCCCCGGCCTCATCCGCGCCTACAAGACTTCTACGGCCGATGCCCTCTCCTCCGCCACCGTGGTTCCAAAGATTGCGGGACGGAACTACAGGATTTCCTTTGACTATATGAATATGAACGCCGTGATGAAGGTCCTTAAGGACCTGGACCTTCCCCAGAGCGGTCAGGACTTTGGGGAGAAGTGTTCCCTTGTCACACGCGTACGCCTTGCCCAGGATGAGAGTTTTAAGGAAAGGCTCTCCGATGTAGCAGAATTGAAAGAAATATAGGTTTTCACAATAATAATCCGTAACTTTGAAAACCATAATTAATACAGATCATAACCTAAATAATATGTCCAAGAAAGTTCACGTTTTCAACGCCGGCCCCTGCCTTCTTCCGCAGGTTGCCATTGACAATGCAATTGAGGCCCTGAAGGATTTCAGCGGCACCGGAATCAGCCTCATCTCCATCTCCCACCGCACCAAGGAGTGGGATGCCGTAATGGATGAGACCCGCGCCCTCTGGAAGGAGCTCCTCCATATCCCGGATACCCATGAGGTGGTTTTCCTTGGCGGCGGTGCCTCCCTGCAGTTCCTCTATGTGGCCATGAACTACCTTGAGAAGAAGGCCGCATACCTGGACACCGGTGTATGGGCCCACAAAGCCCTTGTAGAGGCCCAGGGCATTGGAGAGGCCTATGCCATTGCCTGCTCCAAGGACAAGAACTACACCTATATCCCCAAGGGATTTGAGGTCCCCGCAGACCTTGATTACCTCCACATCACCACCAACAACACCATCTACGGTACGGAGATTAAAGAGGACCTTGACGTTCCCTGCCCGCTTATTGCCGATATGTCATCCGACATCATGTCCCGCCCGGTAGACGTGAGTAAGTATGACCTTATCTACGGCGGCGCCCAGAAGAACGTGGGTCCTGCAGGCGTCATCTTTGCCATTATCAGGAAGGATTCCCTGGGCCGCGTAACCCGCCACATTCCCACAATGCTGGATTACCGCACCCACATTGACAAACTCTCAATGTTCAACACCCCGCCCGTTTTCAACATCTTCGTGATGAAGGAAACCCTCAAATGGATTAAGTCCATGGGCGGCGTAGAGGCCATCCAGAAGATCAATCAGAAGAAGGCCGATCTTCTATACAATGAGATTGACCGCAACAGCCTCTTTGTGGGCACTGCAGCCAAGGAGGACCGTTCCCTCATGAACGTATGCTTTGTGCCTTCAGAAGGCCACGAGGACATCTTCGATCCCTTCTTTGCCTTTGCCAAGGAACGCGGCATGGTGGGCATCAAGGGCCACCGCAGCGTAGGCGGTTTCCGCGCCTCCCTGTACAACGCCTGCACCGTGGAAGACGTCCAGGCACTTGTAGACTGCATGCAGGAATTTGAAAAACTTCATAAGTAATGAAAATTTTACTCGCAACCCAGAAACCCTTTGCAGCGGCAGCTGTAAAAGGCATTGAAGATATCCTTAAGGCCGCAGGCCATGAGGTTGTAAAACTTGAAAAGTACCCTGAGCAGAAGGATCTTGTGGCTGCAGTCGCAGACGCCGAGGCCCTTATCATCCGTTCAGACAAAGTGACCGCAGAGGTACTTAACGCCGCTCCCAAACTGAAGATCGTGGTGCGCGCAGGCGCCGGATTTGACAACGTGGACCTTGAGGCCGCAACCGCCCATGGCGTGGTTGTGATGAACACCCCAGGCCAGAACTCAAATGCCGTTGCAGAGCTTGCCCTTGGCCTTATGATCTTCATGGCCCGCACTCACTTCACTCCCGCAACGGGTTCAGAGCTCCAGGGCAAGCGCCTTGGCGTGCAGGCCTACGGCAACGTGGGCCGTCTGGTTGGCCAGAAGGCAAAGGCGCTAGGGATGGAAATATCGGCCCTGGACCCCTTCCTCACGGATGAGCAGATCATCGCCGGCGGAGCCCAGCCCGTCCATTCCGTGGAGGAGCTCTATGCATCGGCCGATTACCTATCAATCCATATCCCGGCCCTTCCTTCCACAATTAAGAGCATCGGCTATGACCTTATAATGCGTATGCCCAAGGGCGCTACCCTTGTGAACACCGCCCGTAAGGAGGTAATCGATGAAGATGGCCTGTTCCAGGCACTTTTAGAGCGCGAGGACCTCAAATATGTCACGGACGTAATGCCGGACAACTACGACCGCCTCACCAAGAACTTCGGCTACCGCGTCTTTGCAACTCCCAAGAAAATGGGTGCCCAGACCGCCGAGGCAAATGTCAACGCCGGCCTTGCCGCCGCCCGCCAGATTGTGGACTTCTTTGCAACCGGCAACCGTAAATTCCAAGTAAACAAATAATATGGTACGTGTAAAACCCTTTGCGGCAATACGCCCGCCCAAGAACCTGGTCACTGAAGTAGCGGCTCCGCCCTACGATGTCCTTAACTCCGAGGAAGCCCTCGCAATGGCCGGAGAAAAGAGCCTCCTGCATATCACAAAGCCGGAAATTGACTTCAATCCCATCGCCGGAGAGCACGAGCAGCGCACCTATGACAAAGCCGTGGAGAATTTCAAGGCCTGGAAGGAGCGCGGCTGGCTGGTCCGTGAAGACAAGGAGAAATACTATGTGTATGCCCAGACCATGGGAAAACGTACCCAGTACGGTCTTGTCCTCTGCGCCCACACGGACGACTACGCCCAGGGCATCATCAAGAAGCATGAACTCACCCGCAAGGACAAGGAAGACGACCGTATGGTCCACGTCCGCATCCAGAACGCCAACATCGAGCCCGTGTTCTTCGCCTACAAGGACAACGATGAACTCAACAAGATTGTGGCCGACGCTGCAGCCGGTAAGCCCGAATACAAGTTCGTGGACGAGAACAAGTTCACCCACACATTCTGGGTAATTTCGGACGACGCAATTATCAAGCGCATCACTGAAATCTTCACCAATGAAATAGACGCCTTCTATGTGGCCGATGGTCACCACCGTACCGCCGCTGCCGCACGCGTAGGCGCAGAGAAAAAAGCTCAGAATCCTCACCACACGGGAAATGAGGAGTACAACTACTTCATGGCCGTTTGCTTCCCTCAAAGTCACCTCGCAATCATTGATTATAACCGTGTGGTGAAGGACCTGAACGGTCTCACGGAGGAAGAGTTCCTGAAGGCCCTGGAAGCGGACTTCGACGTTGCCGTTGCCACCAAGCCCCGCTGCGGGCGTCCGGCAAAGCCGTATGCCCCTATCGGCCTTCATAACTTCTCCATGTATCTTGGAGACAAGTGGTACAGCCTCACGGCAAAGCCCGGAAGGTACAATGACGCAGATCCAATCGGCGTTCTTGACGTTACCATCCTTTCCAACCTTGTGCTTGACAAGATCCTTGGCATCAAGGACCTCCGCACCGACAAGAGGATAGACTTCGTGGGCGGTATCCGCGGCCTTGGAGAACTTTCACGCCGCGTAGACTCCGGAGAAATGAAGGTGGCCTTTGCGCTGTATCCCGTTTCAATGGACCAGCTCATAAATATTGCCGATACCGGCAACATCATGCCTCCCAAGACCACCTGGTTCGAGCCCAAGCTCCGCAGCGGCCTTGCAATCCACTCACTGGACTAGTGCCCAGAGAACAACCCCGACGCTCACAGAAACGTTGAGCGAATGCTTAGTGCCCATCTGGGGAATTTCCAAAGAAAAGTTGGCGGCGTCTACAACTTCCTGTTGTACGCCGTCAACTTCGTTTCCAAAGACAAGGGCGTACTTGGTGCCGGGCTCACGGTGGAAAGCATCCAGTTTGACGGAGTTCACGGTCTGCTCCACGGCAATGACGGTGTAGCCATCGGCCTGAAGGCGGTGGACCAGGTCCACGGCATCATCCACGTGCTCCGACGGCACAACTTCCTCTGCGCCAAGGGCTACCTTCCTAAGTTCTGCCGATGGCGGCATGGGGCATATTCCGCAAAGATAGACTTTATCCACGCCGAAGGCATCCGAGGTACGGAAGGCGCTGCCCACATTATGAGCGCTACGGACGTTGTCCAGCACCAGCACAATGCCGCTGGAAGGCCTTGTGGTGCGATATTGATCGGCCGATATCCGACCCAGTTCCCTGTTAAGAAGTTTTCTGTCTTTCACGGAAGCAAAGTTAAAGTTTTTCCCAATAATTATGACTATATTTGTAGACCAATAACAAAAACCACATGAAAAAAGACATACAACTTTTTGAGCTAATCAAGAAGGAGCAGGAGCGTCAGTCCGCTGGGCTTGAACTCATTGCGTCTGAAAACTATGTAACCGACGAAGTCCTTTCTGCTATGGGCTCCGTTTGCACCAACAAATACGCAGAAGGCTACCCCGGCAAGCGCTACTACGGCGGCTGCGAGGTAGTGGACAAGATAGAGCAGCTTGCAATTGACCGTGTGAAGGCCCTCTATGACGCAGAATACGCCAATGTCCAGCCCCATTCCGGTGCGCAGGCAAACATGGCCGTAACCATGGCCATCCTGAAACCCGGTGACACCTTCATGGGCCTGGATCTGTCCATGGGCGGCCACCTCACACACGGCAGCCCCGTAAACGCCAGCGGCATCCTCTACCACCCCGTGGCATACGGCCTTAACCCTGAAACCGGCCGCGTAGACTACGACGAAATGGAGCGGAAGGCCCTTGAGTGCAAGCCAAAGCTCATAATCGGCGGAGCATCGGCCTATTCCCGCGAATGGGACTACGAGCGCATGAGAAAGATTGCCGACAAAGTGGGCGCCATCCTCTGGATTGACATGGCCCATACCGCCGGCCTCATTGCCGCAGGTCTCCTCAAGAACCCCGTAAAATACGCCCACATAGTCACTTCCACCACCCACAAGACCCTCCGCGGCCCCCGCGGCGGCATCATCCTCATGGGTAAGGACTTTGAAAATCCCTGGGGCCTCACAACTCCAAAGGGAGAGGTGAAGATGATGAGCGCAATCCTGAACTCAGCCGTATTCCCCGGCATCCAGGGAGGCCCGCTGGAGCACGTCATCGCCGCCAAGGCAGTGGCCTTCTGGGAGGCAGCACAGCCGGAATACGTGGAGTACCAGAAACAGGTAATCGCAAATGCTGCCGCCATGTGCCGGGAGTTTATCGGCAGGGGCTACAAGATCATCTCCGGCGGCACGGATAACCACCTCATGCTCATTGACTTAAGGGGTAAGTTTGAGAATCTTACCGGCCGCGTGGCGGAAAAAGAACTTGTCAGGGCCGATATTACCGTGAACAAGAACATGGTTCCCTTCGACACCCGCAGCGCCTTTGCAACCAGCGGCCTCCGCGTAGGCACCCCCGCAGTCACTTCCCGCGGCTTTGAGGAGAAGGACATGAAAACAATCGTGGACCTGATTGACACCGTTCTCCAGAGCGCATCGGACCACTTTGACGCCATCACTGCCAAGGAGCCCACGGAGCAGCAGACCGCAGAGCGCATAGCCCACAAGATGGTCCTTGACGAGGTCCGCCGCAAGGTGAACATGATGACCGCCGGCCGTCCACTTAACCGTTACTAGACTTAATGAAATTAAAATACCTGCTGATATTCACGCTGGCTTTTGCCATCAGCGCCTGCGCGCCATCGCCCAAGACTGAAGACAATAAGCCTGAAGAAAGTGAAAAGCCCGCGGATGAACCCGGTGAAGACCCTGGCGAAGATCCTGGTGAGGAGCCTGGTGACAATCCTGGAGAAGAGCCGTCCGCAATCCGTTATACCAAAGTTACAGAAGCCCTGGAAGACTGGGCCGGAGAGTATATTATCACCGCAGAGACATCTGAAGGCATCTTTGTGATGGGAGAATGGGGAGACGACTCCTACGGCACCTCATACGCAGTCCCTGTAGGCGGCCCGGACAACAAGAAGGATTTCAGTGCCGATCTCTCAGAGGACGGCACTTTCCCGGCAGAAATCATGGATCCCTACAAGGTCACCATACTCCATAAAGACAGCTTCTATACCATCTTTTTCAGCGGATTCGGATACCTTGGCGTGGAGGAAAATGCCAACCAGTTATGGAAAAGCAGCACCGCGGAAGGCGACGCCTACCTCTGGGACCCAGATTACGAGGATGACGAGATGTGTCTCTGGAACGTGGAGCAGTATGGCCGATGCATTGAGTACAATGCCTCGCGTTCCCGTTTCTCCACCTATGAGTACAGCCAGGAATCCATTACTCTGTACAGAAGGAGCGAGTCCAGTGGAACTGTGATTGGCCCGGGAGAGGAAGATGAGAAGGAATTGAGCGTTGAGATAACAACCGGAGAGGCATCGCCCAAAACGGCCTACATGGCAACTCTCAACGGCTCCTTCCTGAACGCCAACGCTTCCATCCGTGAAGCCGGCTTTGAATGGGGCACCACGGAAGACCTTGGAAACACCCTCCAGGCATCCTACGTAGCCGCGTCCTTCAAGGAGGACCTCATGGACCTCACGCCCAGCACTATCTACTGGTACAGGGCATATGTAGTACTTCAGGATGGAAATAATATCAAGTACTTCTATGGAAGCACCCGCAGCTTTGAGACCCTGGCTCCAGCAGCGCCACCTTCCGGTGCGCCCGTGTGGACTGAGCTCCCCGTGATGTACCCGGAACGTGACAGGGATTACCTTGTAAATGCCAACGACAAAACGCAGTACTATTCCTGGCATTACACAGACCTTGACGGTCCCGGTGGCGGCAAAGCCCGCAACTACACCACCTGCTACAGCTCAAAATATCACTGTCCCATCTGGGTGGCCGCACCAAGGCACAGCATGTATTCCCAGAAGAACGTAGACAGGACCGACGCCTACAAACAAGATCCCAAGATGCCATCAGACATCCAGTACAAGTCCAAATCCACCGGTGGCGGATGCAACAAGGGACACATGCTGGGATCGGCCGAGCGCCTTGCCTCGGACCTTACAAACAGGCAGGTCTTCTATTATTCCAACATAGCCCCGCAGCTGAGCAGCGGTTTCAACACCGGCGGTGGTGGTTGGAATACCGTAGAAGACTGGGTAGACGACCAGGTTTGCCAAGACACCCTGTTTGAGGTTATAGGCACGTACTTCGAAAAATATGAAAGCAAGGGATGGGGATATACAGTAGAACCTGCCACAATAAGCTTCGGCGGAAGGGATGACGTAGTGCGTCCCACCATGTTCTACTATGTGCTTCTCCGCACCAGGGACGGTAATACCGGAAAGGTTATCACAAGCTGCACTCCAGATGAACTTCAGTGCGTAGCAGTGGTACGTCCCCATACCAACGACCTTAAATCGGCCATAGACAAGCTCAAGGGCTCAGGAAAGTATTCTACCGGCAAGCGTTATGTTTACGAGGAAGACCTCATGAGCGTGAAGGATCTGGAACAGCTCACCGGCCTCACTTTCTTCCCCAACGTTCCAAATGCGCCAAAGGCCACCTATGACCCTGATGACTGGAATGTAACCGCCTCAAACAAGTAACAATATGAAAGGTCTCGTGAAAAAGTTCCCCGTTATCCTGGCCGTATGGATTGCCGCCGCATCCTGCACCCAGGCGCAGCAGCCCCAGAGCCAGGAATCCGTGAAAGTGGTCACCTGGAGAGCCGCTGAGGTTACAAACACATCGGCAGTTCTTTCGGGCCGATATTCCGGAGTCACCACTGAGGTCCGCGACCACGGTTTTTACTGGGGAACTTCGGAATCCTCCATGACAGAGCAGCTTGGCCTAAACAGCAGTTCTGACCAGACTGCCGATTTCACCGCCACCCTTTCCAGCCTGGAGCCTGGAAAGACGTACTTCTTCAAAGCCTATGTGACGGTCATGGACAGTGCCAGCGGCAAATATGTAGATGTTGAAGGCGGTGTGCAGTCCTTCACCACAACCGGAGGAGACACCCCTGGTCCCGGTCCCGGCTCCGGCGATAATTCCCAGCCTGTTTCCGGCCTGCAGTACCTTGGCGGCTATGAGATTCCCGCCATAAGCCTACTGAGGACAGATGCCAGCAGCGGCTCCGGTAAGGAGAAATTCGGCAGCACAAAGTACTACAACTACCTTACCACCAACGAGGACCAGATGGTGGTTACGCATACATATTCCTACAGCGGTAGGCAGTACCGCAATTACACCATCCTTGTGGACAAAACCAAGAAAGCATCCCTCTGGAACGCCTTTGTGATGCACAAGGATGCCTATCCCGACAACGGACTGGGACGCACAGGTAATTTCTCCAGCAACTGGGACCCCGGCGTTCCCTCGTCCTGGCAGCAGGAGTCATCCTCCAACGGCTACAGCCGCGGGCATTTGGTTGCTTCCAACTATAGGCAGGCCTGCACGGATGCCAACAAGCAGACATTCTATGCTACCAACCAGGCCCTCCAGCAGCAGAACGGTTTCAACGGTGCAATATGGGAAAAACTGGAGCAGAAGGTGGTTTCATCGGCCCCTTCAGGAAGGGACACCCTGTATGTGACCGTGGGTCTTCTCTTCGAGGACGGTGTTGCTCTTCCAAGTTTCTCAGTTCCCTGCCCCAGCCACTTCTACAAGCTCCTGATGAAGTGCAGCTTTGACTCTTCCGGCAACATGACTGCCGCAAAGGGCTGCGCCTACCTCTTTGAGAATGTGGCCCACAGCACATCAGACTATGATAACGCCAAATACCGCACGTCCATTGATGCCATAGAGCAGCGCACCGGCTTCAACTTCTTTGCCAACGTTCCCGCAGAGTTCCAAGACACCGCAGAAAGCAGCTCAAAATCCATCTGGTAGCCTAATACAGGACTTTATTCAGGAAGAGGGCGTTTCCGGGGACGGATTCGCCCGCTTCGCTTCTAGTACCCTTCTCTATGAGTTCTGCTATCCATTCAGGCCGATGCTTACCCCGGCCCACCTCTATCAGCGACCCTACCGTAGCCCGGACCATATTCCTCAGGAACCTGTCTGCCGCAATGCGGAAGTACCAGTAGGAGGGTTCAGAGGCAGGAGGCACAGGTGCGGGGGCTTGTGCACCCCCGCACAAGGGTAGGGGGAGGGGCCCGCTGCCGCAGGCAGTGGGAGGGGCCGGAGTGGAGCGAAGCGGAACGGAGTCCCCCGCACCTGTGCCTCCTGCCTCTGAACCCATGACCTGGAGATGTGACGGGGTGTAGGGTTTCCAGAAGGCGTCGAAGACGGTGCAGATGGAGGTTTTGTTGTCTGTGCCGGTTTTTTCAAAGCAGGAAAAGTCGTGGGTGCCAAGAAGGAACTGACAGGCCTCGTTCATTGCGTCAAAATCCAGTTCCGGGTAGCCGCACTGCCAGCTCCAGGGGGCCACGAAAGGGTCTTTCTGCCTGTGAATGAAGTAGGTATATTCACGGCGGCGGGCGCCGAACCTGGCGTGGAAATCATCGGGCACCGGAATGACCTCATGAACCACTACAGAACGGGGCAGAATGGCATTTAATTTGTAGATAAAATCTGATGTCTCAAATGGCAGAGGGCCGCCAAAATCAAAGTGGGCAATGTAGCCCACGGCGTTAACGGCGGTGTCTGTGCGGCCGGCGCCAGTAACGGCAACAGGGCCGCCCAGAAGGCGGGAAAGAGCCCCCTCAAGGGCTGCCTGCACAGAAGGAGCGGAGGGCTGGATTTGCCAGCCGCAGAAATCGGCCCCGTTATATGAGAGACAGATTGAATAACGCATATGCAAATGTAACAAAATATATGGAATCAGTAAACATTCGTGAATTAAACGAAAGGATTCAGAAAGAGAGCGAGTTTGTAGATATGCTCACTCTGGAGATGGGAAAGGTGATCGTGGGTCAGAAACATCTTGTGGAGAACCTTCTTATCGGCCTCCTGAGCGGTGGCCACATCCTCCTGGAAGGCGTCCCCGGCCTTGCCAAAACCCTTGCAATCAACACCTTGTCACAGGCGGTAGACGCCAAATTCAACCGTATCCAGTTCACCCCAGACCTTCTGCCCGCAGACGTTATCGGCACCCTCATCTATTCCCAGAAGAATGAGAGCTTTGAGGTTCACAAGGGCCCGGTCTTCGCCAATTTTGTACTGGCCGATGAAATCAACCGTTCCCCGGCAAAGGTCCAGAGCGCCCTTCTGGAAGCCATGCAGGAGCACCAGGTCACTATCGGCGAACAGACCTTCAAGCTGCCTGAACCCTTCCTTGTGATGGCCACCCAGAACCCCATCGAGCAGGAGGGCACCTATCCCCTCCCAGAGGCCCAGGTAGACCGTTTCATGCTCAAGGTTGTGGTCTCCTACCCCCAGAAGGAGGAAGAGCGCCTCATCATCCGCATGAACAACACCGGAGAGTTCCCCAAGGCTCAGGCCGTGGTAAAGCCGGAAGACATCATCCGCGCCCGTCAGGTTGTGCGTGACGTGTATATGGATGAAAAGATTGAGCGCTACATCGTGGACATCGTGTACGCCACCCGTACCCCCGGAGCATACGGCCTCAAGGACCTTGAAGGCCTCATTTCTTACGGTGCATCGCCCCGTGCCTCCATTTCACTTGCCGCCGCTTCAAAGGCCTATGCCTTCATAAAGAGGCGCGGCTATGTGATTCCGGAAGACGTGAGGGCCGTGTGCAATGAGGTGCTCAGACACCGTATCGGCCTTACTTATGAGGCCGAGGCCGAAAACGTTACCCCGGAGCAGATCATAGAGAAGGTTCTTAACGCGGTTATAGTTCCTTAATGACACCAGAAGAACTCATAAAGAAGGTCCGCAAAATAGAGATCAGGACAAAGGCGCTGAGCCACCAGATCTTTGCCGGAGAGTACCACTCTGCCTTCAAGGGGCGTGGTATGGCCTTCAGCGAAGTAAGGGAGTACAGCTACGGAGACGATGTCCGCTCCATGGACTGGAACGTGACGGCACGTATGAGCGCGCCCTACGTGAAAGTGTTTGAGGAGGAGCGTGAACTCACCGTGGTCCTGATGGTGGACGTGTCCCGGAGCGGCCTTTTTGGAACGGCGGTAAAGACAAAGCGTGAGCAGATTGCGGAAATTGCCGCAACCCTTGCCTTCAGCGCCATCCTCAACAACGACAAAGTGGGCTGCATCCTGTTCAGCGACCGCGTGGAGAAGTTCATCCCGCCGGCAAAGGGCCGCACCCATTTCCTTAGAATCATCCGTGAAATTCTGGAGTATGAGCCCCAGAACAACGGCACCGACATAGGGGAAGCCCTCCGCTACCTTACCGGCGCCATCAAAAAAAAGTGCACAGCCTTCATCCTCAGTGATATGCTGGATGTAAAGGCCGATGGAACTCCCCGCTACGAGGACGCCCTCAAAGTAGCCGTGAACCGCCACGACATCTCCGTCATAAGGGTCACCGACCCCCGTGAGAAGGTGCTCCCCAACGTTGGCCTTGTACACGCCAAGGACGCGGAATCCGGCGTGTCCCGCTGGATCAACACCGGCTCCAGAGCCACCCGTGAGGCATATTCCAAGTGGTTCAGCACCGCAACGCTTGGGGCCGATAAACTCTTCATCCGTTACAAGGTTGGCCACGTGGACATAAGCACGGACCAGGACTTTGTAAAAGGACTCATTACACTGTTTCAAGGAAAATGAAGTTTTTTCTCCTCATATTAAGTTTGCTTGTTCCTTTTGCCGCAGGGGCCCAGGAAGCCTTTGTGGAACAGGTTCAGAAGAGGGATTCCATCCTCATCGCAGACCAGATCCGCTACGGCGTGGTTCTGGAGAACGTAACTGAAGGCACTGCCCTTGCCCTTCCGCAGCTTAAGATGGAAGATGAGGATAATTCCCCCCTTGTGATTGTAAGGGAATGGCAACTGGATTCAACAAGGGTTTCAAAGAAAAAGGAAACTCCTGCAAGATATGATATAAAGGCATATCTCACCCTTGCATCCTTCATGGGCGGCACAATTGAACTTCCGGACATCCCGGTGCTCCTGGACCAGGACACCCTTGTTTTCAAAGCCGCAGAACCTCTTGAGATAAAGGAACTTCCCGTGGATATGGAATCCTTCCAGCCCAATGACATAAAGCCCCAGATAAAGTTCCCTTATACTTTCAAGGAAGTCTTTCCATGGGTAGCCGGAGGTCTCCTTCTTGCAGGAGCCATAGCCGCCCTTGTATACTGGCTTGTGAAGCGCCGCAAGAAGCTTGAGGAAGAGGCTCTCAATGCAGAACCCGCCCACATCAGGGCCCTCCGTAAACTGGACTCTTTCCGCGGAGACAAATTCTGGAAACCGGAGCATCAGAAGGCATTCTATTCCGGCGTAACGGACACCCTCAGGGAATATATGGCCGCCCGCTATGGTGTGGACGCCATGGAATCCACCACCGCCGAGATTTTTGAGGACCTCAAGAAAACAGATCTCTCAAAAGAGCTTTATATTGACCTCAAAGACCTCTTTGAGCGGTCAGACTTTGTGAAATTTGCCAAATTCACGGCAACCGACGAGGAAAATGCCCAGGTGCTTCCCCTTGCCGTGAGGTTTGTAACCACAACATATCAGCAGGAGATTGCCGATCAGGTCGGCAATGACGGAGAAACCGTCAATGAGAATAAATAATGTTTTTTGAGTATCCATATCTTCTTTGGCTGCTTGCCATTCCGGTTCTTCTTCTGGGCCGGTACCTTTACGTGGAGCTGAAGGACCGGGAGCCCCATATGAGGGTCTCCAGCCTCAGTCAGTGGACCGCCGGAGGAAGGAGTGTCCTTGAATGGATAAGGCACATCCCATTTGTCCTTCAGGAAGCGGCGCTTGTGCTGCTTGTTATTGCCATAGCCCGTCCGCGCTCATCCACCCAGGTGGAAAAAGTGGACACAGAGGGCATTGACATAGTGTTTGCAATGGACGTCTCAACGTCCATGCTGGCCAGGGATTTCACCCCGGACCGCCTGAGCGCAGCCAAGGACATTGCAATAGAATTCATATCCCAGAGGCCCACGGACCGTATGGGAATAGTGGTATTTGCCGGAGAGAGCTACACCCAGTGCCCGCTCACAACGGACAGGGCCACCCTCATAAACCTCATGAAGGAGGTCCAGACAGACCTAATTGAGGACGGCACCGCCATAGGAAACGGCCTTGCTACCGCCGTGGCCAGAATGAAGGATTCAGACGCCAAAAGCCGCGTCATCATCCTCCTCACTGACGGCGTGAACAACATGGGAGAGATAGACCCTTCCATGGCATCGGAGATTGCCAAGACCTATGGTATAAGGGTTTACACAATTGGCGTTGGCGCCAACGGCACTGCCCCCTACCCCGTCCAGACACCATGGGGCGTGGAACTCCGCAACATCCCCGTGGAGATTGACGAGCCCCTCCTCCAAAGCATCGCAGACGGCACCGGAGGCAAGTATTTCCGCGCAACTGACAACACCAAGCTGGCAGAGATATATGCGGAGATCGGCCAGATGGAAAAGACCAGGACCACCGTGGATTCATTCCCAGTTTACAAGGATCTGTATCATAGTTACGCATTGGCGGCCTTTATCTGCCTTCTGGCAGGGCTACTGATTGCCATATTATTAAGGAGGCTGCCGTAATGTTACTATTTGCCAATTATAAGTTTTTGTACCTTCTCATCCTTATCCCGCTCATCCTGGTGGGATACGGAATCTTCAGGTACCTCAGGGGACGGAGGGTGAAAGCCCTTGGAGATGAAGCCCTTGTGAAGGAGCTCATGCCATCGGCCTCACGCGCAAAAGGCTGGATCAGGATATCCTTCTTCTGCCTTGGCCTCATGTTCCTCATTATCGGCCTTGCAAGGCCCCAGACCGGTGCCAGGCTGGCAGAGAAAAAGACTAAGGGCGCGGAGATACTGGTTGCCATGGACGTTTCCAATTCCATGCTTGCGCAGGATTATTCCCCCAACAGGCTGGAAAGGGCCAAGCTTGCCATAGCGCGCCTGACGGATAAGCTCCAGCAGGACCGTATCGGCCTTGTAATCTTTGCCGGAACGTCATTTGTTCAGCTGCCCGTTACCACGGATTATATCAGCGCCAAGATGTTCCTTGGATCCATTGACACGGGTTCCATTCCAGTTCAGGGAACGGCAATTGGAGATGCTATCCATCTATGTATCAAGAGTTTCAGCGCGCAGAGCGAAAAAAGCCGCGTGATTGTGGTCATTTCGGACGGTGAGAACCATGAGGATGACCCCGTTGCCGCGGCAAAGGAAGCAGCCGATCTTGGAATAAAGGTCTATACAATTGGTGTAGGCTCCGCCGAAGGCCAGCCCATCCCTACGGCCGATGGCCTGATGAAGGACAGGGACGGAAACATAGTTGTAACAAAGCTGGATGAGGAGACTCTCCGCAAGGTGGCATCGGCCGGAGGCGGCGCGTACATTCACGCCGGGACAGAGGAATTCGGCCTCAATCCCATCATTGACGACATCCGCCGTATGGAGGACGAGGAGTTTGGAAGCGTGGTGTTTGAGGAGTACGACGAGCAGTATATGTACTTCCTTGGCCTGGCGCTGCTGTGCTTTGTAATCCAGATGGTTACGGGGTCACGCAAACCCCGCCGCAAACTGTTTGAGGTATGAGAAAGTTAGTGCTTGTAATATTGCTCACGATGGCGTCTGTAAGCGTCTGGGGCCAGAAAGCGGACCTCAGGAAGGGCAACCGTGAGTTCCGTAAAGGAGAGTATGGGGAGGCCGATATAAGCTACCGCAAGGGCCTTCTCAAAGACACTTCCTCCGTTGCGGCCAAATACAACCTGGCAAACAACCTTTACCGCCAGGAGAACTATGACGAAGCCGCCAAAATGCTGGATGGCATTGAGAATCCCGATGCCGCCGCATGCTTCAACCGCGGGGACGTGGCAATAGCAAAGGAGGACTGGAAAACGGCCGTAGACTCCTTCAAGGAATGCCTCCTGCAGGATCCCGGAGACCTTAAGGCAAAGGAGAATTACATCTATGCCCGTAACAAACTGATGGAGCAGCAGCAACAGGAGCAGCAGCAGAACCAGGATCAGAATAAGGATAATCAGGACCAGAATAAGGACCAGGACCAAAATCAGGATCAGCAGCAGCAAGATCAGCAGCAGGACCAGGATAAGAAGGATAAGAAGGATCAGCAACAACAACAGCAGCAGCAACAACAGGAATTATCGGCCCAGCAGGCCCAGCAGCTGCTCCAGGCCATACAGGAAAAGGAAAAGCAGACTCAGGAGAAGGTAGATGAGAAAAAGGCCGCAGCCCTGAAGTCAAGGCAGAAGGAAAAGAATTGGTAGGATGAAAAGGATAGTAAGCATAATAGCCGCTGCCCTCGTGGCCATTGCCGCGTGGGCGCAGCCGTCAATACGCGTTGAAGTTCACAATATAGTAGAGCTTCAGGAAAGGTTCAACGTAGGCTTTGTGGTGGAGGGAGAGAACTCCCCTTCTGAATTCCAGTGGGAAGCAGGAGACGATTTCACCGTGGTGTGGGGCCCCCAGAAGGGTTCTTCCACAAGCATCCAGATCATTAACGGCAAAACCACCCGCACCTCCCAGACCACCTATACCTATATCCTTCAGGCGCGTAAGACCGGAACCTTCACGCTGCCTCCGGCAACTGCCCGCATAAAGGGCACCCAGATTCAGTCTAAGGCCGTTCAGATACAGGTTGTGGGAAGCGGAAGCAGCTCCCAGCAGGGCCAGTCCCAGCAGACGCCCGGTCAGGCCGGGCGTGACGATAGTCAGCAGGCCTCACGCGGAGATTCCGACATATTCATGAGACTGTCCCTCAGCCGCAATTCAGTGGTTGTTGGAGAGCCCGTCACGGCTACGCTCAAAATTTACCACAGGGCCAACCTCGCAGGCTTTGAAAACGCAAAGTTCCCTTCCTTCAAGGGCTTCTGGAGCCAGGAAGTGGAGGCACCTTCAAACATAGAGTTCCAGCGTGAACAAGTGGACGGCGTGATGTACAACAGCGCGGTTCTTCGCCGCTGGATAATAATCCCCCAGAAGTCCGGAGAGCAGCCAATTGAGCCCGCAGAGGTGGTGTGTCTGGTGAATGTCCGCCGGCCCCGCAGTTCCGGCTCCCCGTTTGACGATTTCTTTGGGACAGGCTATGTCACCACCCGCCAGAGAGTCACAACTCCGGCGCGGTCGCTGCATGTATCGGCCCTGCCGGCCGGTGCCCCGGCTAGTTTTTCGGGCGGCGTTGGGCAGTTCAAGGTGAGCGCCCGCGTGAGCAAGGATTCCCTCAAGACCCACGACGCTGCATCCCTCATCGTGACCGTGAGCGGAAAGGGTAACATCGCCCTTGTGGAGGCTCCAAAGATTGCCTTCCCGCCGGATTTTGAGGTCTACGACGTAAAGACAAGCGTGAACACGGATAAGAGCGGAACTTCCGGCTCCAAGACCTTCGAGTTCCCGTTCATTCCAAGGAGTCCCGGAGACTTTGTGATGGGCCCCGTACAGTTCTCTTACTACGATGTCAACGCCAGGAGGTATGAGACCGTCTCATCGGCCGCACTGCCCATTTCCGTAGCCCGTTCCGCAACTTCCGTGGCGCCGGAAAGCACCGGAGGAAATACTCTGGTGGTGGACCGCAAGGGTGTCAAGAACCTTGGTGAGGACATCCGTTTCATTCGCACAAAGACGGATTTATCGGCCGATAACGGCTTCCTGGTATACTCAAAGGCCTGGTGGGGAATCCTTGTGTTCCTGCTTCTTGCCGGCTGCGGCTTCTGGCTTGGCTTCCGTAAGGTTGCCGCCCGCAGGGCCGACGTAGTGGGTTCCCGTAACCGTAAGGCCACAAAGCAGGCGATGAAGCGCCTTGCCCAGGCGCACGACTTCCTTGGGAAGGACCTCTACACGGCCTTCTACGAGGAACTTCACCGCTCACTGCTTGGCTTTGTTGGCGACAAACTTGCCATGGATATGGCCGATCAAAACAAGGAGAACATAGCGGAAGCCCTTGTTTCCGGCGGCGTGGCCCAGAGCGTGGCCGATGACTTTACCGGCCTTCTTGCCGCCTGTGAGGAAGCCCGCTACTCCCCCAGCGCCGGCCACGATGCAATGAATAAACATTACGAGCAGGCCGTCTCCCTTATCACGGCCATAGATTCTTCCATGAAGAAAAAACCTTCTTCAGGGGCAGGCGCCGCCGTTATAGCACTCCTGCTACTCATTCCGTTCGGAGCTCAGGCCGCCGAGTCCTACCCTGATTCCCTCTGGCGCTCCGGCGTAGAAGCATATACCGCAGGAGACTACGGCAAGGCCCTTCAGGACCTTGAAGACGTCCGCGCAACAGGCCTTCAGTCCAAGGAACTGTACTACAACCTTGGAAACGCCCATTTCAAGAGCGGGGAAATTGCCCCGGCTATCCTGTGGTACGAAAGGGCCCTGAGGCTTGACCCTTCAGATGCCGATGTAAGGTACAATCTTGAATACGCCCGCGCCCTCACCCAGGACCGCATAGACGAGGTTCCGGAGATTTTCTTCGAGCAGTGGGGCCGCGCCATCTGCTACCTGCTGCCGTCTAATGCCTGGGCTGTGATCGGCCTTGTGAGCTTTGCGCTAATGGTTGCATGCGTGCTGCTTTTCCTCCTTGGAAGCACTCAGGGAAGGCGTAAACTTGGCTTCTTTGTGGGTATTGCGTTCCTTCTTGTAGCGCTTCTTGGCTGGGATTTTGCCCAGTGGCAGCGCACCGAAGCCCTCCGCCAGGACCAGGCCATTGTGATGAGGCCCGTGACCTCCGTCAAGAGTTCCCCCGCTGCTGAAGGCGCCAAGGACCTCTTCATCCTCCACGAAGGCACCCGCGTCCGCATCCTTGACAACGTTGGCGGATTCTCCAATGTGGAACTCGCCGACGGCCGCCAGGGCTGGCTTCCCTCACCCGATGTGGAAGTGATCTAGCCCCGTCATCAACGGACCAGACCGTCATCCCCGGCCCATATCTATTATGTCATCCCCGGCCCTGACCGGGGATCTAAGCTCTCCGTGGGCGAGGCTGGCGCCACCAGGGCAACCATTTACACGTTTTAAGCAGTTTTTGTGCATTTCGTTGCCCATTTGGTCAACGAACAACACGTTTTCGGCCCTTTTTGTGCGTTTCATTGCCCGGAAGGCCGCTTGTACTTCCGGAAGTCCTTTGCCCGGAGGAATTGATTAACAAGGTGGGCCGATATTCCAAGCGCATCTGCTATTGACTCCGGAGAAAGGCCGTATTTGTCTGACATAACTACGCAGAGACGACCCTTGTCTATGCCGTCCAGACTTGACAGTGTCTTGCCCTCAAACTCTGTCCTCAAGACAGAGCCAACAATTTCATTAATCTCCCGTCTGTCAAACTCAATCTCCTCACCCATCGTTCTGGATATGTTTACAAATGATTCGTACTCCTTGACAAGCCTGGTCTGATAATCCTTTGGCCCCTTGAACAGTTTCCTGACAAGGCTTTGATCCACAAATGAGACAGGGAGAAGACCAAGGACGGGATGGAACTGCCAATGGCCTGGGATATCGGCACGTGTTCCCGTCCATCGCATCAATTCCCTTGCCGACATGTCTTTTGCCTTTTTCCCATCCAGAAGGCTGCCTAGTATGGAATAATGGAGGTAGGTGCTGCACCATGGCCAGCCGCCGGGTACGGCAAACAGTTTCTCATAATGGTTTCTGGCAATATACAGGATGAGCGAGCGCATCTGGTCTTTATCCTTAACCGGCTCCAGTCTGAAACTGTATTCTTCCGGCAGCGGCCTGTATCCATCGGTCTCAAGCATCTTGTTCAATTTGCGCTTGAGGTAGCCGAAAGCAGCCAGTGCGGCCTCCCCGGTGCCGCTCATTATGATATGGATGTGGTTCGGCATCAGCGTGAAATCATATATTACAATGGAGTATTTCAGTGAAATCAGGCCGATGAGAACCATCCCATAAGCATATTGTGCTATGGTATTGAAAATGTTTCCCTCCTTCCATCCGTCTGTGCAGAAGTGATAGTATCCTTTACCTAATGTGCGGTATTCTTCCCGCGATTTTCTATATGTTTTCATATTGCAAAGGTGAAAAAAGTAATCCGTTTCAAACGTGTTGAAACGGATAATTTGCAAAATGGCCACAGAACGTATTACGGCCGCGTTTTTATTTGTAAAACTTTTTAAGAAGCCGCATTTTTTGCACAAAGATGTGCACTTCCGGATAAGGTCATCGGCCCCCGAAGCCGCAGTAGTCGGCGTAGACGTCGCGGACTACGTCGTCCCAACTCAGGTAGAGGTCGCGGCGGGCGGCGGCGCTGACACGGGCGTAAGCGGCGTCATCGGCCATGATGTCCATAATGGTGCGGGCATAGTTTTCTTCCCCCGGGGCCGATACATACCCGTTCACTCCGGGCGTAACCGTGGCCGCAGTCCTGGCGCCCTCCAGAAACACCGTGGGAGTGCCCTGGCAGGCAGCTTCAATCTGGACGAGGGAGTTGGCATCGTAGAGCGAGGGAAACAGGAAAAGCTTGGCACGGGAGTAGAGTTTTTCAAGCATCGGCCTGTCTGTGAGGCCGCACATCACAACTTCTTCCGTGAGGCCTTCAGCGGCTACAACATCAGCAAGGGCTTCCTCGTCCTGGCCCCGGCCGGCAAAGAGCATACGGAAGTTCCTGAGCCCCATTGCCTTGGCCTTTGCAAGGGCCCTTACCGTGAAGTCTATATTCTTTATGAAGTTGATGCGGCCCACAAAGAGAAAAACGGTGGCATCTTGCGGGATTCCGAACGTGCGGTTCACCTCTGCCGCCGCTTCTTCCGGATTATCAACCGGCATATGGTCGGTTGCGTTGAGACGTACCTTACAGGGTGCTGTAAGGCCATATTCGGCCTGATACAACTCCTTGATTCCGGCGTTTACGGCCCAGCACTCGTCGCAAGCATTGAAAACCCGCATAATGCTGTCCAAAGCAACGTTTACGGCCGGTTTGAACTTGAGCGGTTTCTCAAAATCCTGCTTGTACTGACTGTGGAGAGTTGCCACAACAGGCAGCCTGTGAATCTTTCCATACAGCACTCCGGCAAGTCCCACGGAGAACGGCGAATGAATATGGACAAGGTCTATCCCGCTCTTTATGAGGCGGGCTTCAAACAGCGGATCCAGCGCGGGCGTGGGGACGTCGTAGTCATTATTGATGAGCGGGAAAGAGTTGCAGCGGACCACCTTGTAGGGCAGTTTCTCATCATCTTCTTTACTGTAGCCACGTGTTTCCGGGCAGAAGACCACAACATCACAATACTTTGTGAGCCTGCGGGCGTAATTGTCAACCACCTTTATGACACCGTCAACCATCGGGTACCAGGTGTCAATGAAAAGACCAACTTTTTTCATACCGCAAAGATACTGCTTTTTACCGGGTCTGGCGCCACCTTCCGGGCAATGAAATGCACAAAAACGGTCGAAAACGTGTTGTTCGTTGACCAAATGGGCAACGAAATGCACAAAAACGGCTTAAAACGTGTAAATGGTTGCCCTAGGGGGTACCAACCACGCCCAGGGCGGGGCAAACTGCACCAAAGGCGGGGCAAACTGCACACTGATTGCGGTCATTGCGCACAGAATCTTCTTGTTACTTTCCAATTATTTACGTATATTTGTATCCCGGTTAGCTCTTAATCGGGATTTTTTATGTCCAAATACTTACAGGATGCGAGCCTCCGATATGCAGGCTTGCAGGATGGTACAAGTATATATCAGCTGCACTCAAGGCAGCTTTCAAACAGGTATTTCATTCTAAGCAGTGACGGGACCCGAAGGCTGATGGCCTTCCCTGAAGTCGTTGGCTACGATTCCTACCTGTCAATGCTTCCCGCCACCGTCGCCGCCCTCCGCCATTTGTTTCAACAAGGCCAGGGCGGCGATGATGTAGATATACTCACAATCCTCAGAGGCGGCCTCAACTACCCCATTGAGGAAGCCTGCTACCGCTGCGGCATAAGGGTGAGGGACATCCACTTCCTCTCCTGCGAAAGGATCATTGAAGACCATATCATTACCGGTCTTGAAATCAAATACGAGAAACTCCGCGTAAAGAAGGACTGCACCCTTGTGATTGGAGACATAATTGCCACCGGAGACACCCTGAAACTGTGCCTGGACCAGGTTGTAGACCGTTTCAGGCGCCGCGGCGGAAGCATCCGGAAGATTGTCTTTTTCACAATCGGAGGCACCCGGGCCATAGAGCTCATGGAAGCCAAAAGGGAGGAAATCCGGAAGATTTTCCCGGAATTCGAGGGCTTTGAATGCTTCTTCTACGAGGGCATCTTCACGGTGTATACCAGCCCTGGAGCAACCGGCATCAACGTCCCCGACATAGACTTTGGATGGAAAGGCGGAGCCGTTGCCCCGGAGTTCAGAAGATTTGTCCTGGACCACCCCTACTCCATCCTTGAAAAGTGCATAATCTACGACGGAGGAGCGCGCCGATATGAGATTCCCGTCCACTTCCGGGAGGCCCTGGAATACTGGGAAGGCATCTGGGGAAGGGCCGATTTAATTAATCCCGCCGCCCTGGTTGGAGAAAAACTGGGCTACGACGCCCCGCTTAGCTTCAAGGCGTGGCTTGAGCTGAACCATTTCAAGGACCTCAAAGACAGCTCTCTGGAGCAGCTTTGGGCCGATGAAAAGGCCCTCCTTGAGAACGCCGCCGCCCTGTCCCTTGAGACAATTGCCGGGCAGCGCATAAATGCAATCAACACAATACTACAGCAATATGAATAAGAAAACAGGAGCAGACATCGACTACACTAACAAGCCGGTGGACAAACAGGGTCGCAAGAGCAACCTGAGTATGTTTATGGTAATGCTGGGCTTCACTTTCTTCAGCGCCAGCATGTGGGTTGGACAGCAGCTGGCCGCAGGCCTTGACTGGTGGGACTTCATCTGGGCCCTCCTCCTTGGCGGCCTTATCCTTGCGGCCTATACCGGCGCCCTTGGCTGGATTGGCGCAGAGAGCGGCCTATCGCTGGATATGCTCTCCAGAAGGAGCTTCGGCACAAAGGGCAGCTGGCTTCCAAGCGCCATGATCAGTTTCACCCAGACCGGGTGGTTCGGCGTGGGCCTTGCGATGTTTGCAATTCCCGTAGCTAAGGAACTCCTGGGCCTTGAGGTCACCCCCGACAGCATGCCCTGGCAGGGATACCTCCTGGTTGCCATTGCCGGTATCCTCATGACCGCAAGTGCATATTTCGGCATCAAGAGCCTTACCATAGTGAGTTACATTGCCGTTCCTGCAGTGGCCATCCTTGGTACAGTGGCAATGATCCTGGCTATCCGGCACGGAGACGCAGGCCTTGTGGAGCAGTTCGCAAAGGGCTCAAAGGACCTTGGAATCATAGCCGGAGCCGGACTGGTTGTGGGTAGCTTCGTGTCCGGAGGCACGGCAACACCAAACTTCACCCGCTTTGCAAAGAGCGGAAAGGTGGGACTCATAATCACCGTGATCGCATTCTTCCTTGGAAACAGCCTCATGTTCCTCTTTGGTGCCGTCTCAAGCATATACGTGGGCGGAAATGACATCTTTGAGGTGATGCTCAACCTCAACCTCTTCTACCTCGCCGTGCTGGTTCTTGGTCTCAACATCTGGACCACCAATGACAACGCGCTTTACACCGCAGGTCTTGGCCTTTCCAATATCTTCGGCCTCAGCAAGAAGACCATGGTCATCATCTCCGGTATCATCGGCACTGTTGCCGCCGTATGGCTTTACTGGAACTTCTGCGGCTGGCTCAACGTTCTTAACTGCACCCTGCCGCCGGTTGGCATCATCCTCATCCTCCACTATTTCGCAAATCGCGGAAAGGAAGTCCCGGAAAAGCAGGTGGACTGGAGCGCTATAGCAGGCGTTGTGTGCGGCGCCGTGGTGGCCAACCTCGTCCACTGGGGATTCGCCTCCATCAACGGTATGGCGGTTGCCGCCCTGTGCTGGGGAATCGGACGGCTTATCAAGAAATAAACTCCTGTTGCGCCTGAACGGAATTTTTAGTATCTTTGCAGGTTAATAAAAGAATATATAACAAAGTACTAAGATATGCTATTCCATCTTCTTCAAGCAGACACCCTGGAGGCCCTTGCAGATGCCATCAATCAGGCAGCAGATGCTCCTGTGGCCGCAGAGCCCCAGCAGATGTCAGAGAGCCTTTTCTCAATGTTCACAATGGGCGGTCCCCTCATGTGGGTCCTCCTTGCCCTCAGTATCCTTGCCATCTATCTTATAGGCCGTAAATGGTGGGTCATCAAAAATGCATCTAAGATTGATCCCCACTTCATGAAGGACATCAGGGATTATATCACAGACGGCAAAACCAAGAGCGCCGTTACCCTCTGCCGTAAATATGACAACCCCGTGGCACGTATGGTGGAGACCGGCATCAACCGTATGGGCAGGCCCATGGCCGATATCCAGAGCGCCATCGAGAATATCGGCAACGTAGAGGTTGCTCGCCTTGAGAAGGGCCTTCCCCTCCTTGCTACAATAGCCGGCGGCGCCCCTATGATAGGTTTCCTTGGCACCGTTATGGGTATGGTCCAGGCCTTCTTCAATATGTCAAAGGCCGGAAACAACATTGACATCACCCTCCTCAGCGGCGGTATCTACACCGCAATGCTCACTACCGTGGGCGGCCTTATTGTGGGTATCATCGCATACTTCGGCTACAACTGGCTCACCGGAAAGGTAAGTGACCTTGTGTACCAGATGGAAAGCTCCACCATGGAGTTCATAGACATCGTGATCAACGAACCCTCAGCATCTGAGAAGTAATGGCACTGAAGAGAAACACAAAGGTAGACGCGCAGTTCTCGGTATCCAGTATGACTGATATCGTGTTCCTGCTTCTTATCTTCTTCCTTGTGACCTCTACGCTCATCAATCCCAACGCCCTCAAGCTTCTCCTCCCTAAATCAACCGGACAGGTGAACGCAAAGGCAACGGTGAGCGTGAGCATCAAGGACTGGGGAGACGACACCTATACCTACCACATCAACGGAGACCAGGAGCCTACGCTTTTCCAGGATGTGGAGGATGAGCTTATCGGCCTTCTTTCCGCAGAGGAAGACCCTACCTTCTCCATCTACAGTGACCAGACAGTCCCCGTTGGAGAGGTAGTCCAGGTGATGAATATAGCAAAGAGGAACCACTACAAGGTAATCCTGGCAACGCAACCGGAATAGCACTATGCAGCCATACCAGCGCACACAGAAAAAGAGCGAGAAAAACGCCAACGTGACCGGCATCCTGGTTACGCTGGGCGTGCATGCCGCCGCGCTGGTGCTTTGCCTTACAAGCGGCCTCACATACCTTGATCCCCCGCCGCCGGAGCGCACCTCCCTTGTGATAGAGTTCGAGGAAGAGGAAGAGATGGTAAAGCCCGTCCAGACACGCGTTGGCAGGCAGCCCCAGGCCGAGGAAGTGGACCTTCAAAAGGAAGTGGAACTGGTCCAGAAAGCGGAATCACCACACGTGAATCCCGTTCCAAACGTAACGCCGGCCACAAAGCCGGATCCCGTTGGAGACGTGGAGGTTCCCACTCCAAAGCAGGAGGAAGAGCCCAAACTGGATCCCAGGGCCACGTTCCCAGGAATGGGCAAGAAGGACAACAACGCAACTACGCCACACAGCGCCTCAGAGGCCTCCGAAGGCTTCAAGGCCGGCCAGCCTGACGGCAACACCAAGGAAGGAAAGGTAGAAGGATCGGCCAACGCCCACCTTCAGGGACGCTCAGTGGTTGGATCTCTGCCAAAACCCTCCTACGGCATCCAGGCCGAAGGAATTGTGGTTGTCCAGATCAAGGTGGACCAGTACGGAAACGTAACGGAAGCCATCCCCGGCGCGGAAGGCACCACCGTAACAAACAAGGAGCTTTGGAACGCGGCGCGTAATGCCGCCATGAAGGCTCATTTTAACATGAAAGCTGATGCTCCGGCCCTCCAGACCGGCACCATCACATATATTTTCAAACTTAAGTAACGACGTGAGTCGTAAAGTAGTGTATTATGGAAGACAATAAAAGAGGCAAGAGGCCTCGCATTTCAAAAGCAGATTATTCTACAAGCCGCAGTTTCTCTGACGGGGACCGTCCCGCAAGAAGAAACGGTGCCCCCCAGCAGGGTGAGCGCCGTGGTGCAGGACGTAACTCGGAGCGTACCCCTTACGGAGAGCGCCGTGAAGGTGGCCGCCCCGAAAGAAGCTCCTACGGTGAGCGCAGGGGAACATCGGCCCGCAGCGGCTATTCAAAACCCGGAAGTTCCCGCAACGGCTCCGGATATGGCAAGCCCTTCAAGAAGAGGGACGGCGCCAAGGAAGGCATGGACGCCATGCTTCGCCGTAAGCCTCAGGTAAACGGCCATTACAGTGACAACGACAGCGCTCCCACCGAAATAAAGGAAGTGGTGCGCCTTAACAAATTCATCGCCAATTCCGGCGTCTGCTCCCGCAGGGAGGCCGATACAATGATCCAGAGCGGCGTTGTAACCGTGAACGGAGAGGTTGTGACGGAACTTGGCACCAAGGTGAATGTCCTCACGGACGACGTCCGCTTCAACGGACAGCGCCTCAAGGGTGAAGAGAAGGTCTATATCGTGATGAACAAGCCCAAGGGCTATGTCACCACCGCCAGTGACCCTCACGCGGAGAAAACCGTGATGGATCTTCTGAAGGGCTGCCCCACCAGGGTATTCCCCGTTGGCCGTCTGGACAAGAACACCACCGGCGTCCTCATGTTCACCAACGACGGAGAGATGGCGGAGCAGCTCACCCACCCCTCCTACAACAAGAAGAAGATCTACCAGGTGGTCCTGGACTCCCCCCTCAAGGAAGAGGACAAGGAGAAGCTCCTGGAAGGCGTAGAGCTCAGTGACGGCGTAACAAAGGCCGATGAACTTGAGTACATCGACGCCCACGACCACCGCCAGCTTGGCATTGAGATCCACTCCGGAAAGAACAGGATCGTACGCCGTATGTTCGAGGCCCTGGGCTACGAAGTCCGCGCCCTTGACCGCGTGTACTTTGCCGGCCTCACCAAGAAAGGCCTCAAGAAGAGCGACTGGCGTTACCTCACGGAAGGAGAGGTGAACATCCTCAAAATGGGAGCATACGTATAATGGCACACAGGGCAGGATTCGTAAATATTATCGGCAATCCCAACGTGGGTAAATCCACGCTGATGAACGTCCTTGTGGGAGAAAAGCTCTCAATTGTGACGGCAAAGGCCCAGACCACCCGTCACCGCATCATGGGTATCGTCTCCGGAGAAGACTTTCAGATTGTCTACAGTGACACCCCCGGCATCCTCAAGCCCAATTATCGGCTTCAGGAAAACATGCTCTCCTTTGTGGACACCGCCATAGGGGATGCCGATATAATCCTCTACGTTACGGACACCGTTGAGAAGGCCGATAAAAACGACGCCTACATTGAAAAACTCTCCAAGGTGGACTGCCCCGTGGTGGTTGTGCTCAATAAGATTGATCTCTCCACCCAGGAGAAGGTTGTGGAGCTCATGCAGTGGTGGAAGGAAAGGCTTCCCAAGGCGGAGGTAATCCCTGCATCGGCCCAGGAAAAATTCAACCTTGAGAGCATTATGGAGGCCGTTTCATCACGGCTTCCGGAAGCTCCCGCCTGGTTTGACAAGGACCAGTTCACGGACAAGAATCTCCGCTTCTTTGCATCGGAGATCATCCGTGAGAAGATCTTCCTCAACTACTCGGAAGAGATTCCGTATAGCTGCCAGGTAGAGATAGAGTCCTTCCACGAGGGCGAGGAACGTTATGAGATAAGCGCCGTAATCTATGTGATGAGGGAGTCCCAGAAGGGCATCATCATAGGGAAGAAAGGCGCCATGCTCAAGAAAGTGGGCACCGAGGCCCGCATAGACATGGAGGACTTCTTCCAGAAGAAGGTATTCCTTTCAACTTTTGTAAAAGTGGACCCGGACTGGAGGGAGGACCGCAAGGAACTCCGCCGGTTTGGATATGAATTTTAAGCTTAACCTATGGCAGACGATTGGGACGACATCAAAAACGCACCTGAAGACGAAGACGAGGAACTTGGAGAAGACGCTGCCGCGTCCGGGAAATTCGACCGCCTCCTCAGCGGAGACAGCCGCAAGTACAAACTCTCCGGAATGTTCAAGGAATGGTACCTGGACTACGCTTCATATACCATCCTGGACAGGGCCGTGCCGCACATCGTAGACGGCTTCAAGCCAGTTCAGAGGCGCGTTCTGCACACTATGGCCACAATGGATGACGGCAGATACACAAAGGTTGCCAACATTGTGGGCCAGGCCATGCAGTACCATCCTCACGGAGACGCCTCCATCCTTGGCGCCCTTGTGACGCTGGGCCAGAAAGGCCTTCTCATAGACTGCCAGGGTAACTGGGGTAACATACTCACCGGAGACTCAAATGCAGCACCCCGTTACATTGAGGCCCGCCTCTCAAAGTTTGCAAAGGAAGTTGTCTTTGATCCCAAGGTAACCCCCTGGATGACTTCCTACGACGGCCGCAACCAGGAACCCACTGAGCTTCCGGTACGCTTCCCGCTCCTGCTGGCTCAGGGCACTGAGGGCATTGCCGCCGGCCTCAGTTCCAAGATCCTGCCCCACAATTTCAATGAACTCATAGATGCCTCAATTGCAATTTTGAAGGGACAGCCCTTTGAGATTCTCCCGGACTTCCCTACGGGAGGCATTGCCGACTGCTCAAAGTACAACAAGGGAAAGCGCGGAGGTATGGTGAAGGTGCGCGCCCGCATCAACAAGGTGGACAAGAGCACCATCACCATCACTGAAATCCCCTACGGAAAAACCTCCCAGGGCATCATAGACAGCATCATCAAGGCCAAGGAGAAGAAGAAGATCAACATCAAGAAGATTGACGATATGACCACGGACAAAGTGGAGATTATCATCCATCTTCCGGCCGATGTCTCTCCGGACAAGACCATAGATGCCCTCTACGCCTTCACGGAGTGCGAGACCAAGATTTCTCCCAACGCCTGCGTCATCCGTGAGAACAAGCCTGTATTCCTCACCGTGAACGAGATTCTGGAATATGACACTTATCACACCAGGGATATTTTGAAGGCCGAGCTTGAGGTAAAGCTTGGAGAGCTTGAGAACGACTGGCACTACAGCTCCCTGGAGCGCATCTTCTTTGAAAACCGCATCTACAAGGTGCTGGAACAGAACCAGATGAGCTGGGAGGAGCAGCTGCAGGACATCCTGTCCCAGATGCTCCAATATCAGGACCTTCTGCATCGGCCCATAGTGATGGAAGACATCCTGAAGCTGGTTGAAAAGCCCGTGCGCAAGATCTCAAAGTTTGACACCAAGGCCCTGGACGAGAAGATTTATGCCATTGAGGATCAAATGGCGCAGGTGAAGGACCACCTGGAGCATATCACGGAGTTCACCATCGACTGGTTCCGTAACCTCAAGAAAAAGTACGGCGCCGCCTGGCCCCGTCTCACTGAGATTTCTTCCCTTGAGAACATCACAGTCACTAAGGTTGTCTCCAACAACGCCAAACTCTATGCAAACCTGGAGGAGGGATTCGTTGGTATCGGCCTTAAGAGGGACGAGGGTGAATACGTGTGCGAATGCTCGGATCTCTCAGAGATCATAGTTATCGGCCGGGATGGCAAATTCCGCGTCACAAAGGTGCAGGACAAGGCTTTCTTTGGAAAGGACCTCCTTTATGCCGGCGTTTTCAACCGCGGGGATGAGCGTACCATCTACAACGTTATTTACCGTGACGGCAAGGGACCGGCCCATTACGCCAAGCGCTTTGCCATCACCTCCGTCACCCGTGACAAGGATTACGACATAACAACCGGCGCACCTGAATCCAAGATCCTCTGGTTCACCGTAAACCATAACGGTGAGGCAGAGACCGTGAAGATCAATCTCCGTCCCAAGAAGGGCCTCAAGAAAACCCAGCTGGAGTGGGATTTCTCCGCTCTGGCCATCAAGGGACGTGCTTCCCGCGGCAATCTTGTGACCAAGAACGCCATTGCACGTATCCAGCTTAAGTCCAAGGGCGTAACCACCCTGGAAGGCAAGGATATATGGTATGACCCCGATATCCAGCGCCTCAATGAGGACGGCCGCGGAGACCACCTTGGCAAGTTCTCCGGCGAAGACCGCGTACTGGCTATATTTGCCGATGGTTCCTACTACACCACAACATATGATTTGGTGAACAAGTACCAGGGAGATGTAATCCGCATTGAGAAACTGGATACTTCCAAGGTTTACACCGTGGTTTATTGGGACAATGCCGCCAAAGCATTTTACGTAAAGCGCTTCAGCTTTACGGAGAGTAACAACTCCCCCGTGCTGTTCATCTCAGATGCCCGCGGCTCCAAATTGGTGGACATTTCATCTGACGCCTATCCTCAACTGGTTCTCACCTTCGGCGGCAAGTTCGCTCACAGGGAGCCTGAAACCGTGGACGTTGCGGAGTTCATTGCCAAGAAGGGCATTGCGGCCAAGGGCAAGAAGTGCTCACCGTATGACCTCAAGGCCGTGGAATTTGGGGAGCCGCTGGAAAAGGATGAGCCGGAAGCCCCCGGAGAAGCCATCGCAGAGCCCTTTGACGGGGATGATGATATGGCCGATGATGCCGTGGCTGATGAAGCCGTGGACCAGGTCCAGCCCAATGCTCCGGAAGACGTTCCCGCCACCCCGGCTGCTCCTGCGGCCCCTGAGGCCCCCGAAGCCCCGGCTGATGACGCATCAGACACCGGCGCCGTTGACTTTGACGACTGGGAACCCACACTGTTCTAGCGCCGTGGGCTGGCTTTCAGCCCCTTCGGCCGCCGCGTGATACAAAAATAGCCGATTTTGTTCCTCCAGCCGGTCTCAAGACCGCCGCGTGACACAAAATCGGCCTTTTTTGTTTCCCCAGCTGGCCTAAACACTATTGCTTGAAGTCTTTTGCCCGCAAAAACTGGTTCACAATATGCAATGAGATTCCAAGAGTACCGGCTATATGCTCCGGAGATACATTGTATTGGCTGTTAAGAGTAACGGTAAGGCGTCCAAGTTCCGCCCCGTCCAACCGGGAAACCGGCTTTCCGTGATAGTTCCTTTGTAAGAGGCTAGAGACAATGACTTCAACATCTTGCTCCTGATACTCAATCTCCTCATCAATGGAATGTGCAATCTTGGCAAATGATTCATAATCCTTCACAAGGCGTGTCGTATAGTCTTTAGGCGTCTTGAATAATTTCCTTACAAGCCTCTTATTCACAAAGGAAGAGGGAAGCAATCCCAGCACGGGATGAAACTGCCAGTCTGGGGGAAGCTCTGTTTTACTGCCGGTCCATCTTATTATTTCCCGGACGGTCATATCCTTGACCCTCTTCCCCTCTATAAACTTGCCCAGCAGAGAATACGTCAGATAACTGCTGCACCAGGGATAACCACCGGGAACTGCCATCAGTTTCTCATAATGGTTTCTGTCCAGGTAGAGAATATTGGCACGCATTTGATCTTCGTTCTTTATAGGTATCAGTTTAAAGCCATAATCCTCCGGAAGCGGTTTGTAGCCATCCGACACAAGACGTATATTCAACTTTCGCTTCAGATACAAAAACGCCTCCACGGCATCATTGCCAGTTCCGCTTAGGATGATATGAATATGGTTTGGCATCAAGGAAAAGTCATATATTTCCAAAGAGAACCGGATACATATTAATCCCATTAAGACCATTCCATAAGCAAACTGGGCCACATTATTAAAAATATTGCCGTCTTTCCAGCCATCTGTGCAGAGGTGATAATACCCCTTCCCCATTTCCCGGTATTCGTTCCGGTCTTTTCTAAATTTCTCCATATCGCAAAGATGAGAAAAGTTATCGGTTTCAAACGTCGTAACACGAATGAAACGGATAAAAGGCATTCTGGCCGTGTATGAGCGGCATCTTTTATATGGATTTTTGCCCACTTTTGCACGAAAATCCGCTTTTTTGTGTATTTTTGCTATATGCTGATTGCTCTAGAAGGCTTCATGGGAAGCGGAAAAACCACTGTGGGGCGCATTCTTTCGGATGCGCTGGGCTGCCCGTGCATAGATCTGGATGAGGTCATTGCCCGTAAAGCCAGCCGCAGCATCCCGGCAATTTTTGAGGCCGATGGAGAAGCCGCCTTCCGCCGCCTTGAAAAGAAGGCATTGGAAGAAGCCATCTCAAAATATGGTGAGTCTACAGCCGTTTTGGCTTTAGGCGGCGGCACGGTAACGGTACCCGGAGCTGTGAATCTGTTGCAGGAAAAGACGCTCTGCATATACCTTAAAGCATCTTTGGAGACACTCCAGGCACGGCTTGAAGGCCAAAAGGCCGGCCGCCCGCTTGCGGGAGAAGGCCTTGAGGAGCGCCTGGCCACCCGCGAGCCACTTTATGAAGCCGCCGCCCACATAACAATTGATACAGATGCTCTGTCCCCGGACCAGATTGCCGATGAAATAATCATTGACTGCCTATAGGCCTGCTGGGGAAACAAAAAAGGCCGATTTTGTGTCACGCGGCGGTCTTGAGACCGGCTGGAGGAACAAAAAGGGCCATTTTTGTGTCACGCGGCGGCCGGAATGGCAAAAAAACAGGCCCCTTCCGTCTATTTCAAGTGCCGGATAGTGCGTGAAGGGAGTGAAATCTTCTTCTTGAATGTGGTTTTACCCTTGTAATAGAAGAGGTTTAGGGTGGTGCCGTCATTGTCAAAGTAGATTGAGCGGATGTACGGCTGGGTATTGCGGTTGGTGCAGACAGGCTCGCACCATACCAGGGTGTATTCACCTCCGGAAACGGTGCAGATGACAGTGTAGCCGCGGATGTCAAATATAGCAGCAGACCGCCCTGAGCCCTTTTCCTTGCGGGCTTTCTTGCAGGCTTCCACAATGGATGACTCCGGGTCCAATTTTCCAAACACCAATTTTGCGGCCGATGTCCGTGCGTTGGGATTCTTTTGAAGCCACCACTGGATGGAGTCGTCGGTGAGGATATCGGCCTTGGAGATTTGAATGAGATTTGGATTCTCACGAAGGCGTGCAACCAGCCACGCTACCTCTGCCGATATATTAACCCCCTCTATCATTTCCGGGCTCTGGCCCTCTATGCGGGTGCCGTCCCCTTTCCCATAAAAGAGCGCCTGATGCACTAGGTCTTCTTCCGGGAGGTACAGCGCCTCCACGTATTCATCCGTGCCGCCGCGGTAAGCAAAGTGGATGTATTGCCGCTTGCCTCCAAACGGGGAAATGATTTCCATGGGGGTGACAAGGGACGGTGTGGCCGATGACATTGTGTACACAGGTATCACGCGGGTATCTTCAAGCGTGCCGTCCGGGGAGAGGACGCGGAAGGTAAGGTCCGGATCCAGTGCCAGGACGTGCTCCACGCCATCCTTTTTCCAGCCGATTGCATCAAAGGCATTTCCGGCAACTGCCATTGCGGCATCCGGGGAAATGGTGCTCACGTTGGCTGCAATGTATTCTGCCATCAGGACTGAGTCCTTAAGATGCAGGACCTTGGGGGCATAGACGGAATTAGGGTACTTCTTAAGGAATTTATCGGCAGCCTTGATGGAGAACTTCCTGACGGTTTTTCCGTAAAGCGATGTTTCCGCTTTGGTCTGGGCGCCAAGGCTCAGCGGGAGTACCAGCAGGGCGGCGGCTATGATTATTTTAAGAGTCTTCATACTTGCAAATATACAACTTATTCCTGAAACGCCCCTTGCAATTATAAAGCGGATTCGCTATCTTTGTAAGACTATGGCCTTATCAGACAAACAGTGGACACTGAAACCGGCGGCCGATCCCGAAAAATCGGCCCGTCTGGCGGCGGAACTTGGCATTGACCGGGTTCTGGCGGAACTGCTTGTCCAAAGGGGCGTTGAAACCTTCGAACAAGCCCGCAGTTTCTTCCGCCCCAGTCTGGAAGAGCTCCATGATCCCTTCCTCATGAAAGACATGGACAAGGCCGTGGAAAGGCTTCATCAGGCCATTGTGGGCCAGGAACACATCCTTGTTTACGGAGACTATGACGTAGACGGCACCACCGCCGTGGCTCAGTTGTATTCATTTGTGAAGCAGTTCACCTCCAAGGTGGATTTCTATATCCCGGACCGTTATGACGAGGGCTACGGCCTTTCATACAAAGCCCTTGACTGGGCCGGGGACAACGGCGTGGACCTTGTGATTACGCTTGACTGCGGCATCAAGGCCATTGAAAAGGTGGAATACGCAAGGGCCAAGGACATTGATGTAATCATCTGCGACCACCACCTTCCGGAAAACGAACTCCCGGGTGCTGTGGCCATCCTGGACCCCAAGCGTGAAGACTGCAATTATCCCTTCGACGACCTATGCGGCTGCGGAGTTGGCTTCAAACTGGCCCAAGGGTATGTTCAGAAATACAATCTGGATCCCGCAATCCTGGAACCGCTGCTGGACCTTCAGGTGGTGTCCATCGCATCGGACCTTGTGTCCATGACCGGAGAGAACCGCATCCTGGCGCATTTCGGCCTTAAACGCCTCAATGAGAATCCACGCAAGGGCCTTCTGGCAATGATAAACCTTGCCCAGCTTGAGCCCGGGCACATCTCAATAGATGACATTGTTTTCAAGATCGGCCCGCGTATCAATGCTGCAGGCCGAATGGAAAGCGGCCGCCTTGCCGTAGAACTTCTCACCGCCACGGATGACCGCACGGCCTTCCGCATCGGGGAACAGATTAACGACAACAACAACGAGCGTAAGTCCATAGACCGCGAAATCACCCAGGAAGCCCTTCTGATGGTGCAAAATGGTACGGCACTGGAAACGGAGAACGTGACAATCGTCTATAACCCCACCTGGAACAAGGGAGTTGTGGGAATTGTGGCATCACGCCTTGTGGAAGCCTATTACAAGCCCACTGTGGTTCTCACCAAGAGCAACGGCTTTGTAACCGGCAGTGCTCGCAGCGTTCAGGGCTTTGACCTCTATTCATCCATTGAAAGCTGCGCAGACCTTCTGGAGAACTTCGGCGGCCACGTATATGCGGCGGGCCTTACCATGAAGGAAGAGAACCTGGAGGAGTTCTGCCGCCGTATGAACAAGTTTGTGGCCGGGAACATCACCCGTGAGGAACTAACCCCCGTGGTGGAAATTGACACCAGCCTCAACTTCTCACAGATTACCCCCAAATTCACCCGCATCCTCAAGCAGTTCCAGCCATTCGGCCCCGGCAACAGCAATCCAGTGTTCCTTACGGAAGACGTATATGATGCCGGTAATGGCCGCAAGGTGGGAGCCGGCGGAGTGCACCTTAAGCTGGACCTCATGCAGGAGAGTCAGCCCTACAGGCAAATTGCGGCTATCGGCTTCAATATGGCCCAGTTCTATGACCACATAAAGGCCGGAAATGCAATAGATATCTGCTATTCAATAGTGGAGAATTTCTACCGCGGCTCTTCCACGGTGCAGCTACGGCTTAAGGATATCCGGGAGAGGGACGAACTCATATAATATATCCCACTTCCTTGAAGCGGTAGTAGCGGATGGGTTTACCCGGAGTTTCCAGATCCCAAATCATAAGGCGTCCGTCTTCCGAGACGCCTTTTATTTTGCCCGTATACTCCCTTTCCTCAATATAGTCATGGTAGCGGGCGTTCACGTCCAGATTGAAAAGGCGGCGGGAATAGTGTGAAAAAAGGGACTGACGTTTGTCCTGGTCCTGAAGATACGGGAGCCATCCATCAATAAGGGCAAGCACTTTTTCAAGGCATTCCTCCAGCGGGTGTTCCTCGCCGGTCAGGCTCCAGAGGGATGTGGCATTTGCCAGCTGGGGAAACTCCCGCTGATTAATATTAAGGCCGATGCCAATGACAGATGCGGCAAGACCATTCCCTGTGAGCGCATTCTCAATGAGGATTCCGCATATCTTGTTCTTCCCCACATAAACATCATTGGGCCATTTCACCTTGCACCAAATGGCGTGGCTTTGAAGGAAATCCACCACGGCAACGGAAATGACGTAATTGAGCCAGAAGGCATCCTTGGCCGGAAGTGGCGGAAGTCCGCCCTCCCCGTATTTGAGGACTATGCTGAACGTGAGATTCTTGCCGGGCTCAGTGAACCAGGTATTGCCTCGTTGCCCCCTGCCGGCCGTTTGCTCACGCGCCGCCAGCACGGTGCCGCTCTCGAGCTCCGGCAGACGCCTCAGCGCCTCCGAATTTGTGGAATCTATTGTATCCAGCCAGATAACGTTCATTATTCAATCATTCAGTCCATGGCCAGCTGGGGAAACAAAAAAGGCCGATTTTGTGTCACGCGGCGGTCTTGAGACCAGCTGGAGGAACAAAATGGGCCATTTTTGCATCACGCGGCGGCCAGGAAGGCGGCAGAGTGGAAAAAGCGCCTACAGCGCGGCCATGTTGCGGGGATTGTGGATGTCCTTGCCCTCCACGGTGTAGAGGTAATCCAGGAGGCCGGCGTAGTGCTCCTCAACCTTGCCGCGGACTATCTTCATGGTGGAATTCATCATCTTGTTGGCAATGGTGAATTCTTCATCGCACACGCCGATTGCGGAAGGAAGCCAGCGCTCAGGGAACATGCCCTCATGCTTGCCGCCTTTCTTGTAGGAATCAACGTCGGCCTGGATGAGATCCAGCATGAAGCGCTTGCCTTCATCGGAGGCGGGGTCCAGACCGTGCTTTGTGGCAGCTTCTGACAGTGCGGCCTTATCCGGAACCACAAGGGCTACGCAGAAGGGCTTCTGGTCATTGTGAAGCACGCATGCATTTACCCACTTGGATGTTTCTGTTAGGTTGTCCTCGAAGCCTTCCGGGGAGTACTTTTCACCGTCTGAGGATATGAGGAGGCTCTTGAAGCGGCCAACGACATACAGGAACTCAGGGTCTTCAGGGCATATGTAACCCATATCTCCGGTGTGGAGCCAGCCGTCAATGATTGTATCGGCAGTGGCCTTTGGATTCTTCCAATAACCGGCCATCACGTTCTCACCGCGGATGACAATTTCTCCACGTGTGCCATGAGGGACTTCCTTGCCTTCTGCGTCCAGAATAACGCAGTCCATGGGACGGACAATACGGCCGGAGGAACCGAAGCGGGCATGACCGGCGGAGTTTGCGCAGATGATGGGCGTTGCCTCCGTGAGGCCGTAACCCTGGAACATGGGCATACCCACGGCGCAGAAGAAGCGCTGGAGTTCAATGTCAAGGAGTGCGCCGCCGCCAACGAAGAACAGCATGCGGCCGCCAAAGCTTTCACGAACCTGCTTGAAGAGGATTTTGTCAAAGAGTTTCACAAGGGGCCAGCGGAGGCAGCTGAGTCCGGTACCGCGGTTATAATACTCCTTGTTGTATGCAATGGCATTACGTACTGCAAAATTGAAGAGTTTCTCCACAAACGGGCCTTTCTTCTTGATGCCGCTCTCAATGTTTTTCTTGAAATTACGGGCCAGGGCGGGCACGGAAAGCATCACGTGAGGACGCACCTCAGATATAGCTACAGGCACGTTACGCAGCGTTGCAAGGGCATTTTTGCCGATAGGGACAAAGCCGATGGAGCCGCCGTAGGACATCATGGTGTACATACCAGCCACATGGGCGAAGCAGTGGTCAAGGGGCAGGATGATGAGCATGGTGGCGCCTTCATGGATGCTGATGACGGAACGTCCCTGCTCCACGTTTGCGGTATAGTTGCGGTGCGTAAGGAGGATACCCTTAGGGTCTGCGGTGGTACCGGAAGTGTATGAGATATTGGCGTAGTCGTCAGGGCCGATTGACTTGTAGCGGACCTCGAATTCCGCCCTGTGGGCCTTCAGGAACTCATCACCCATCTTCTGAATCTCAGAGATACGGATTTCCTTGGGCTCAAGTTTGTCATAGTCAAAGGCGGTGTCATCGAACACAATCACCTTTTCCACACCGGGGCACTCCGGAAGGACGGCGCGGATGCGGGGAAGGTGGTTTCCGGACACCAGGATCCATTTGGATTCAGAGTGGTTGATACGGAAAACAAGATCCTTTCCCTCTCCAAGGTTTACGGAAAGCGGGACGTCCGTGGCACCGGCATACATTGCGCCAAGTTCTGCCAGGATCCACATTGCACGGCTCTCTGAGAGAAGGGCTATCTTGTCTCCCTTCTTGAGGCCCAGCGACATAAGACCTGCGCCAATACGGTATGCCTCCTTGCGGGTCTCCTCCTGGGTAAGTTCCTTCCAGGTGCCGTTCACCTTCTCACGAAGGTAGGTGTGGTTGGGATATTTGTGAGAGTAATGCTCTACAAAATCAATGATGGTTATTCTTTCTGCCATAAGTTTAGGTTATTTGTCTGACGGAAACAGGCCGTAAAGCTCTGCGTCAATCTTATCAGTGATGTACTGGAAATCCTCAGGGTTGCTCTCGAACTTGATATTGTCCACATCCACAATAAGAAGGCGGGACTTGTAATCCTTGATCCAGTCCTCATAACGCTGGTTGAGGCCCGTAATGTAGTCTATACGGATTGAGCGCTCATACTCACGGCCTCTCTTCTGGATTTGGGCGATGAGGTTGGGGATGCTGGAACGGAGGTAGATCATAAGGTCCGGCGGGTTCACCAGTGACATCATGAGGTCAAAGAGGTCACTGTAGTTCTCGAAGTCACGGGTGGTCATAAGACCCATGGCGTGGAGGTTGGGCGCAAAGATGCGGGCGTCCTCATATATGGTGCGGTCCTGGATTATGACCTCCTTGTGCTTGGAGATTTCCACAACATCCTGGAAACGTTTGTTGAGGAAATAGATCTGGAGGTTGAAGGACCAGCGCTCCATATCCTCATAGAAATCGGCCAGATATGGATTGAAATCCACTGATTCAAACTTGGGCGTCCAGCCGTAATGCGCGGCCAGCATCTTTGTAAGGGTGGTTTTACCACTGCCGATATTTCCGGCGATAGCGATATGCATATATACTAGTTTTAATTATTATCTCTTTAGGATTCTTCGCTGCGCTCAGAATGACAATATGACCTAAAACAATCCATACAGTTCTGCGTCTATGCGGTCCGTGATCTGGGCAAAATCTTCCGGACGATTGAGGAAGTCCATGTTGTCCGCTTCAATTATAATGAGCCTGCCCTTGTACTCCGATATCCATTTCTCATACCTCTGGTTAAGGCCTGCGAGGTACTCGATTGAGATGGACTGCTCATAGTCCCTTCCCCTCTTCTGAATCTGGGAAACCAGATGCTCTATGCTGGAGCGGAGATAGATCATAAGGTCCGGCTCATGTACAACCTCCATCATGACGTTATAGGTGTCCATGTATGTGTTGTAGTCACGCTCTGAGAGGTTCCCCTGAGCGTAATTGTTGGCCACAAAGATATGGACGCCCTCAAACAGGGTGCGGTCCTGGATAATTACATCCTTGGACTTCCTGATGTCCATTATGTCATGGAGACGCTGCTGGAGGAAGTACATTTCCAGGGCGAAGGACCAGCGCTTTATGTCCTTGTAATAGTCTTCCAGATAGGGGTTGTAGGTTACTGACTCGAATTTTGGCGTCCAGCCGTAATGGTGGGCCAAAAGTGTTGTAAGCGTGGTTTTGCCTGCGCCTATGTTTCCTGCTATACCTATATGCATGGGAAGACGGTCGTTACATTATTACAAAGATGCAAAATCTTTGTTAAATTTGCAATTGAAAATTAGAGGCCGATGCTACACACAAGAATATTTACCTTCAATCCCCTTGAAACAAACTGCATAGTCCTTTGGCAGGACGGGGAGAAAAACTGCGTGGTGGTGGACCCCGGAATGTCCTCCCCTGAGGGCTGCCGGGAACTGACGGATTTTTTAAAGGCACTGGGAATCACCCCTCAGGCCATCCTCCTTACCCACGGACATTTTGACCACGTGTGGGGCGTGGAGAAGCTATGCGCCGCCTTCCCGGGCCTCAAAGTCTATGAGCACCCGGAAGACAAGGATATCATGGAAAGGATGACTTCCGGCAGGTTTGCCGAGGGCTTCAACTTCCTCCATCACGACTTCCCCACCATTGATGTGGCTGGCGGAGACATCCTCACAATTGCCGGCATCACTTTCAATGTGATCCACACCCCTGGCCACAGCCCTGGAAGCGTCTGCTACTACATAAAGGAAGATAATCTCCTCCTTTGCGGAGACACCCTGTTTGCGGGGAGTATCGGCCGCACGGACCTTGCCGGCGGTGATTACGACGTCCTCATGGATTCCCTCCTTCACAAGGTGATGGTCCTTCCCGGGGAAACGGATGCCATCCCGGGGCACGGGCAGCCCACGACAATCGGCCGGGAAGGAATGACAAATCCCTTCCTTGAGCCTTTCAACGACCCTTTACCTGAAGAAAATTAAATGAGGCCTTCCGGAATGGTGAGGGTAATGACCTTCCCTTCCGGATCCATGGAAACTACAAGCTCCTCATGAAGTGGCAGAAGCACCTCTCCATGGGGAGTTTCCACGTATATACAGAGATTGCCGGGGATGTCCTCATGGCCGGTTACGGTGCCTACAGGGGTACCATCGGCCTTTTTCACAGTCCAGCCGGTGAGGTCTCCCTCTTCCTCCTCCTCAAAATAATCGGCATAGACGGAGGCGCCGGCAAGTTCATCAGCGTCCTTCAGATTATGGACGCCAGTGACGTGGACAATTGCGCGGTTATTGCCGCGACGCGTAAACGATTCAAAATAAAAGGGAACCGGCAGTCCATCGAATTCGATGAATACCGGTTCCTGAAGGTCAATATCCTCCGGGGAGACGTCAAAGAAACTGAGAAGCAGCCCTCCGTCTGTCCCGTTGGATTTTAGAACCTGCGCAATTTTAAGCATTAAGCCTCTGCTGCGGGTTCCTCTGCGGGTGCGGCCTCTGCGGCTTCCTCTGCAGCCTTTTCAGCGGCAGCGGCCTCAGCGGCGGCCTTCTTTTCGGCGATAGCCTTTGCACGGGCCTCGTTCACCTGAGCCTCAGCGGCCTTTGCAGCCTTTGCAGCAGCAATTGCCTCATTCTTGAGACCGGTCTTCTTGGCGGCAACCTTCTCATCCTTCTGAGCCTTCCAGGCGGCGAATTTTTCGTCGGCCTGAGCCTGGGTGAGAGCACCCTTTGCAACACCCTCTGCAAGGTGCTTGCGAAGGAGGACACCCTCATAGGAGAGGATACGGCGGGTAACCAGTGTGGGCTGGGCACCTACCTTGAGCCAAGCAAGGGCCTTGTCACCGTCAAGGACGATGGTAGCGGGGTTGGTGTTGGGGTTGTATGAGCCAAGGAGCTCGATGAACTTACCGTCGCGCGGTGCGCGGGAATCTGCCACTACAATGTGGAAGAATGCGAAATTCTTCTTACCGTGGCGCTGGAGTCTGATCTTAACAGCCATTGTGAATCTGTTGATTTAAAAATTAATAATGCGTATTTCCCCCAACTCGTGAGGGACCGCAAAGGTAAGAATAATTTTTGGGCTTTGAAAATATTTTTGGGCCGATGAAACGTTTTCCCTTAACTTTGCATCTAATTACCGTATGAAAAAGATATTGATATTTATGGCTGCCGCCATTCTCACCGCCGGCAGTTTCAGTGCAAAGGCCCAGGGAAGGACAGACGTCAACCTCTATATGGGCTTTATGAATGCCACTTATACATCCCTTGACCAGGACAGGTCCGTGACCAGACACAATGATCTGTACTCCATATATGAGCCATATTATACCGTAAGTTCAGGCCCCTCACTCACGGTGGACGTAAACCGCCGTATCCTCCCCTGGCTGGGTGCCGGGCTCCAGGCCAACTACTCCTATATGAGCGGTGAAAAGAAGTATAATATCGGCAATGCCCCAAAGAAGGAATTCAGCCAGACTATGCTGGCTTTCCTCCCGCAGGTGAAGTTCTTCATCCCCAGCCCCATGCACTTCCGCCTATACGCAAAGGCTGCCGCAGGCATAAACCTCAACCTTGGAGAGGCTATTGTGGGTGAGCCCATCTCCTTTGCCTGGGATATTGTTCCCATAGGCTTTGAATGGGGCGGCCAGTTCATCTACGGCACTGCAGAGTTCTGCGCAGGTAACGTCATTACCGGCGCAAGGGTAGGTGTTGGATTCAGATTCTAGAAGATTATGAAAAAGATTGTCATAATAGCCGCAGCCCTCGCTTGCCTTGCAGGCTGCTCAAAACATTACAGTCCCAACGGATATGAGATTGTGGGAGGTGCAGAGTATTACTCAAACCAGCCCACCAAAGAATATATGATGGCCATCGTGGACGACATGGTTACGGATGTCCTGGAAGAGCTTGAAACCGCATTCAAGGTGGAAGGACTTGGCAATCCCACCAGCATCCGCTTTGACATAAGCGCCGGATCCATCATGAATGAGGGCACTGTCTGGAAGGTAACGGGCCAGGAAAGGGCGCTGAAGGGCATGAGTATCAAAAACATCGGCTCAGATACCTGGGAAATGGCTTTCGAAGGCCCTTACACCCTTCTTGGAGAAACTTATCCCGTAAACTTCATCATGAAGGCAAAGCGCGGCTCTCTCATTACAGGAAATCACTATAACTGGGGTATAACCCTCAGCGGAAACCGAACTGAAAGGGAGGGATACTCCTGCACATATGCCACGGTCAACACTGTCCTTTATATGTGCACCCAGGACAACACCGTGGGCTGGAACTACCTTGAAGGCACTTATTCCCTTACGGTTATCCTGAACCAGCAGCCCATAGACCTTTGGGCCATGGAGTTCAAAGGCAATCTCCGGGACACCGAATTTTCCCGCGGAATATAAATTTTTTGAAAAAAATTGTTGGGAATTCAAAAAAAGAACTTATCTTTGCAGTCCCAAATAATTGCGGATGTGGTGAAATGGTAGACACGCCACTTTGAGGGGGTGGTGGGCATTAGCCCGTGTAAGTTCGACTCTTATCATCCGCACGGAAAAAAGACCAGTTGAAAAGCCGGTCTTTTTTCATTTATTCACTATCTGGTCAAACTTTGTGAGGCGGGCTGTGATGTAGTCTTTGACGCGCTTCACTTCCCCGGAGTAGGAGCCTTCAATGCGGGGATTCTGGTGCACCCACTCGTTCATGATGGGCCAGCGCTTGAAATTGAGCTGCTGGGACTCCTCCAGGAGCGCGGCTGTTTTGTCTACGTAGGCGTTAAGGTCCCCGAGGGGGCCCTTACTCTGAGCCCATATGGCCTTCAGGCGTGTGCGGGCCGCAGGATCCTCCTTCACAATGCGGGTTACCATACTCCTTACAGCATCCGAGGGGACGGAGCCCTTGGTGCAGTAGATGTAGTCGTTGATGTTATTGATGGGATAGGTGCGGCCGTCGTTCTCAAAGGAAAGGTCATAGTCCCAAATGGGGCCCGTGAACAGCACTCCGCTCCCGGCATCCTTGTACATATATGTGCTCCAGTACGTGTCAGTATTGCCGCAGAACTCTCCCAAAATGAAGTTCTTGAGGAAGGAATCAACGTCCAGATACTTCCTGTAGCCGTTTGTGGCATCCTTGAAATTGGATCCGAAAAGGGCCGATTCCATCTGGCCGAAGTAGTTCTGGATGAAGGTCCTCTGGGCCGATGTAATCTTATCGGCATCAGGATAATGGACAGTGACGGGGATTCCTCTGGAAGAGTTGAAATTCACATCCTCCGTATAGTTGTACGCGTCAATCTCTATAAGGTATCCGCCCTTTGCGGGGACTCTCTGACCATCCACCTCAACCTGGTCGCATAGCTGGTAGCAGCCCTCGTACTCCCCGTTCAGGATAACGTCTACGGGGGTGCAGAAAGGGGTGTAGGCCATACCAACCCTGCGGCTCACTTCAAAGGCCAGGATGTTACGCATGAGGGTTTTGTCACCGTAGTTGTTGATGAGGGTCCAGGTGCGGTCTTTGGCGGGGGCGCCAAGGGGGCTCTGTTTATCGGCAAACTTTATCTTGTACGGCTTCTTGGGGAAATCCCAACTGGCGTTGCCGCGGCCCCTGATTTCAGTTTCCGCAGCAGAAAGAAGGCTCTTTCCGGCCTCCGAGACTATGTACACGTTGGACTTGATGTACACTTCCTTGGAGGTGATGTCCTTTGCTCCGGCGGTGTTTATTACTATGGTGGGAAGGTTGGTGAGCTGGTACAACTGGGTATCGTTTCCGTGACCCTCCCAGCCGTAGAATTCCAGTTCTGAAAGGTTGCAGCGGGCATCATGGGGACCCACATAGCGGACATACCTTACTCCGCGGGAGAAGTTGATGTCAATGTACGACATCTGGCGCGCTATTCCCTTCTGCTTTATGATTGCAAGGGGAAGGGCGTCTGAGAAATCCGGCTCATTTGCACCTTCTATGAGGGCAAGTTCCACGCGGCCCTCCTGGGAGATGCGCGGGGAATAGCCAACCTTTGTGATGACGTGAGTTGTTCCAAGGTCAAGGCCCACCCAGGTGCGGCTGCGGTCATAAGAGGCAAAGAAGGTGTCGTAGTTTCCGTCAAAGACGTTTTCACGGGTATTGACGGTTGTACTGGACTGGCCGGTATCATAATTTACGCTCAGGGATGTGCCGATAACCGTGCCGCTTAGCTTTCCCTCTTCCCCGGGGACTTCTGGTTCGTCCGGCTCATCCGGCTCATCCGGTTCATCCGGGGTATCCGGTTTGTCAGGTGTGCCCGGTGTATCCGTCGTGCCCGGCTTGTCTGGCTTAGGGTCCTCCTTCTTGGGCTCTTCCGGCTTGGGCGGAATGATGCTTTCAGGCTGGCAGCACCAGAGAAAAAGGACAGACAGTATGAGCCACAGTTTTTTCACGGCACAAAGATAGTGATTAAATCAATATGTCCTCTACCTTGAGCTTTGGCACAAAATGGGCTCCGCCCTTGCGGTAATAGTCAAGGGAGTCTCCGGGCTTTGCGTCTGTGAAGAAAATGCTCTCTGAGGGCTTTCCAAGGCCGATAACAGCAATTGGCTGGAGCGGAAGGTCAAGGGCCTCGCGAAGGTCATCGGCCCGGAAATTCAGGATGAAGATGCCCCCGAAGCCGGCCTCGACGGCCTTGAGGAGAATGCTCTGCGCGGCAATTCCAAGGTCAATGTCCACCACCTTCCCTTCCGGCGCCGTTGAGCACACCACAATATAGGCCGATGGCTCCTCCCCCGGATGCGGCAGATGCTCCTCCGGAAGCGCCGCACCAAGTTTCACAAGGGGGTGGACCCTGGCAGCCTCCTCACTGCACACAAGGCGGTAGCGGAGCGGCTGGGCGTTCATCCCGGAGCCAACCCAGCGGGTCACTTCAAGGAGCCTCAGGAGGTCCTCGCGGGTTATCGGCCTTGAAGCGTCATATCCGCGGTAACTGCGGTTCTTTTTGAGGAGAGACTCCAGGGACGGATGCGGCTTCACGGCCTTGGGCCTTCCCTCCCGTATCTCCTGTTCCCTTTTTTCCAAGTAATTGTCTGCCATAGGGTACAAAGATACAAAAATTCCCCGTTACAGCCTTCCCCCAGCTATTGGTACTGGCCACGTACGTTTAATGCCGATTATGCTCCTGGTGAGTACCTTCCGGTACTGTA